>FWPU01000100.1_pt1 | contig 228817 bp, 201 predicted proteins | sample 2228361 | NCBI WGS metagenome assembly FWPU01 (sample SAMEA103939777, study PRJEB20133) | metagenome
TTCATCTGACTTGCAGGTTATATTGCATTGTTCAGAATTAACTTTGCCTTTTGGCGATTCGATTATGCAACTGAGAATTGTTTTTGTCTTTGTTCTTTTTTCCGCCGCACTTTCCGCGCAGCCGTTTCCCGAAATGGGGCTTCCGATTGCCGAGCCGTCGTCGCACATCAAGTTTCTTGCCTCTGACGAATTGGAAGGACGCATGACAGGCGAGCACGGGAACAATGTCGCGGCGCGATACATTGCCACGCAGTTTCAACGCTACGGTGTTAAACCACTTACACCGAACTATTTTCAGCCGATTTCCTTTATCAAGCGCATACCACCAAAAACGCTTTCGCTCACGTTCAAGAACAAACGCGTCAGTAAAGTGCTAACGAGCGACGACCTTCTTTTGCTCACGGGCGATTCGCTCAATCTTTCAGCACCGCTTGCTTATGTTGGCTTCGGAATTGTCGATAGCGCAAGCGGACGAGACGACTACAACGGCATTGATGTGAAAGGTAAAATTGTAATCGCACGCGTCGGCACATCGGAAGAAGATTCACCTCGCCAACTCTTCGGCGCGTTCAAGCAAAAACAAGATGCCGCCAAAGCTAAAGGCGCGCTCGCCTTGATTGAACTCTACCGATTTGGATTTCCCTTCACACGGCTCAAACAATTTTTCGGTGGCGACAATCTCTCTTTAGACGATGGAACTGCGGCGCAATCGGCGTTTGTCCATTTGCTTGTCAACGATGACGACTCTGAAATTCGAACCCTTGTTCAAACGCAGAAGAATCTCAACGGCACACTTCAAACCGATGGATACAAAGAGCAAAAAGTAACTTCAAATAATGTCGTCGGCATGATTGAAGGCACTGACCCGAAGTTGAAAGACGAGTTTGTTTTGCTTTCCGCACACTACGACCACATCGGCATTAAATCAACGCCGAACTCAATCGATTCGATTTACAACGGTGCGCGCGACAACGCGATGGGCACAACTGCCTTACTTTGCGCCGCACGCATGTTCAGCGAAACCCCGCCCAAACGAAGCCTTCTTCTGCTCGCTTGCACGGGCGAGGAAATCGGACTTTTGGGAAGCCAATACTACGCCGAGCATCCGCTCGTGCCGCTCGATAAAACCGTTTTCAATCTTAACATCGACGGCGCAGGCTACAACGACACCAGTATCGTAACCGTTATCGGATTGGAACGCACCACCGCCGAGCAAGATATTCTCGACGCCTGCAAAGCGATGGGGCTTAGCGCCATTCAAGACCCTGCACCCGAACAAAATCTTTTTGACCGCTCCGACAACGTCAGTTTCGCGCGAAAAGGAATTCCTGCCCCGACATTCAGCCCCGGCTTCCGCGCGTTTGATGACGCAATTAATCGCTTTTATCATCAAGCGACAGACCAAGCCGATGAGAATTTTGATTTCGCTTATTTTCATCGCTTCGTCAAAGCCTTTATTCACACGGCACGACGCATTGCCGATAACCCTTCCGCCCCACAGTGGAAATCGGGCGATAAGTATGAATCCGTCGGAAAAAAACTTTACGCCAAGTAGCCATGAACCCAGTGCTGATTCGTTGGATATTCTTCGCGCTCACACTCACGATGATTTTGCACGCCCTTATCGCCTGCAAACCGCGCCATGTTGAAGTCATACAAGAAACGGGGAAAGAACTGCCCGGCGCATTTGGCGGAGAACTCTTCTTCAAGTGGGGAACACGCAAAACGGAGATTGTTCAAACCATGCTCGCTCGCGAAAACATTCGCACCGATTCTCAACACGAAAAGACCTTTGTAACGCCTGAACTGCATTTCAAAGGTGGCTCGCTTTACGGCATGCGCGTTGCCACGTGGGCGTTTGCCTTCGGCGATTCCGTGCGCGCCGATTCGCTCAATTCCATCGGATTGTATTTCGCGCAGGTTGTCTTTGAGGGCAATGAAAAAACCAATGAACAGTTCCAGCGGCTCGATAGCCTCATCTGTGCACAGTATGCTCTCGAGTCAAAACTGACGGAATCGACGGGGAAAATTCTGTATCGCTTTCTGAATGGCGATGAAATTCTCTTGGCTCTCGTCAAGATTGGCAAGAAACCGCCGACGATTTCGCTTGAATATCTCAATCAAAAACGACTTGATGAAGGCGTCGCGCTGGCGGAAAAACAAAAGTAACAGACTTACCGCTCTTCGGATAAGGCCGGTTCAGGCGGATTTTGAAAGGCAACCTCTTCAAAAATTTTAATCCGCTTCACCAAGAAAAGGCAAAGAACGGTTGCGCTAATCGCAAGCCAGCCAACGAGGTTGTAGTTCGTTATCGTCCCGTCCGACGCCTTGCTGATAATCAATCCCGCCACAAAGCTCGATGCGCCAGAAGCAAGCTGTTGCACCGACGAATTGATGCTCATAAAACTTCCACGCGACTTTGGCTCAACGCTTGATGTAACCAGTGCGACAGCGGGCACAAGGCGACCGTTCATTGTAATCATAAACAGCGTCGTAATCACAAGTGCGAGCACCAGCGACACTTGGGGCACGTTGGTAAGGGCATAAATCGTGGCAATTGAACTCAATGACATGCATGTGAAGACTTTGGCTTTGCCGAATTTGTCGGCGAGTTTCCCAACGAAGCGTGAGGTGAAAATCGTCGCCGCACCGCCGAAAAAGTAAATCAACGGCAGTTCGGATTCGCTCATGCCGACGTTTGCCACGAAATACGGACTGATGTAAGGAATGACGGTAAAGCCGCCCACCACCAAGACGACCATCAACGCCAGCGCATTGAGGTGATTCGGCACAGAGACGAGCGCGTAAAGTTTTCGCACGGCTTCTATCGGTGTTTCGGGCGTTGCGTGCGTTTGAAGATGCCCGCGCATGCTTGGCAGTTCTTTGTAGGCGAGCGCAAGTGCAAGCGCACTAAGAGCGGCGAGCATAAAAAAAGGAAAGTGCCACCCGAAGTGATTGGCAAGATACAGTCCAAGCGGCACGCCAGCGACGGAAGCAAGGGAGAACGCGCTTATGACGGTTCCAGTTGCCGCGCCGCGTCGGTGTTCAGGAATGCAGTCGCCAATGACGGCGAAGATGAGCGCGCCCAGCACGCCGCCAAATCCGCCAGCAACAATGCGCGCCAGCATTAGCGAGAGATATGTCGGCGCCACCCCGCAAAGAAATGTTCCAATCGCAAATCCTGAATACAGCAAGAGCAGTGCTGTGCGTCTATCAAATTTATCAATGAAAAACGCGCTCAAAAATCCCGTAACGCCCGCGCTGAACGTGTATGCGGAAACAATGAATCCAAATTCTTGTGGCGAAATCTCGAAGACGCGCATCAGTTGCGGTCCGAGCGGCATCATAATTACGAAATCCAAGACGTGCGTGAATTGAATCGCGACTAAGACGAAGAGCAAGAGCCATTCGCGTCTGGAAGAAGCATTGTCAGAAGTAGTGGTCATCGTTGAAATTAAAACGGTCGTTAGGTCGCTTGTCTCGTTGTTGCGTAGAGCATTGGCGAGAGCGTGCCGAAAAATGTTTGCCCTTCCTACCACCGCTCATGTGCGGCAACCCGCGGCAGTAAAGCCCGCCATGATGAGCATACTTGGGAGAAGTCGCCGGAACTGCCCCGTTCGGAAGTTGAATAAAAAACTGAACCAAATTTTGTTATCGTATTGAATCATCGTATCACCTCAAAAATGAAAAGCCTGAACGATTTGTCGTTCAGGCTTGGAAGATAACACCCTCGGTGCTGATAAGCGTGTGCTTATCCTTCTGTGCCAATTGCAAGCACTTTGGCGGTTTGCCAAAACTCGTCAGGATTAAGAATGCGCAAGATGGATTTATTGCGCTCGCCCGATTTTTCAACGACTTCGTAGCTGCTGCGCACGTGTGGCGACCAGATGACGACATCGCTTTTCGGTGCGGGCACTTCAATTTCGGAAGTTTGTGAAATATCTACGCGTCGCACATTACGATTTTGAGACGGATTGAAGTTCGGGTTGTAGGCATTGCCGAAAGGACCGCGACGCTCCAAGACGCCGTTCTCGCGCAAGAATCCTGTGCCGCCCATGATGTAGAACCCCGTATTGAGTTTTTCGCGCTGGGTATTGGCGGCGGCAACGGCTTCGGCGAGGCGCGACTTCAAACTTGCCGTAACGCGGTTGAGGCTGTCGACCTTGTTGCGCAGTGCAAGGTTCTCGCCTGAAAGTTTGGCAATCTGCATTTTGAGCCGCTCGTTTTCTGCCGAAACTTCTTCAAGTTTTTTTTCGAGGCGCGCGACTTTGGCCGTAAGTTTGTCAATTTTGTCTTTTTGCGCTTTCAGCGCGTTCGCCGCTTCTTTGATGCGTTCAATGGTGGTTTGCTGTTTCTCTGGGTCTTTTTCCGCCGCCAAATTCACGCCCAAACTTTTCGTGTAAGTGTCGAGCTCCTCTAACTCGCGCGCCAACAGTTCGCGCCTTTCATATTCTTCTTGAATTACCGCACTGAGCGAGTCGGTTACTTGTTGCGAGGTTTTGAGGAGCGTTTCAAGTTGTTTTTTTTCGTCGTTACAGCCGACGAGCCATACGACAACAACAGCGGGTAAGAAAAGGCGAGTGATGGTTTTCATTGATGTATGCGTTGAAGTTTGTGATATGCAAAGATACGACATCGAAAGCAAAAGGCGACTCCGCTTGGAATCGCCTTTCACATTAACCCGAACCATTAGGCTGAAAACGAACTGCCGCAACCGCAGGTCTTTTGCGCGTTGGGATTGTTGAACGTAAATCCGCGCCCTTGCAGACCGTCTTGATAATCAATGACTGTTCCAGCAAGGTAAATTGCGTGGCGTTTATCCAACAAAATTTCAACGCCATTGCTGATGAATTGCTCATCACCTTCTTTGGGCTGGTCGAAGCCAAGCGCATAAGAAAGCCCAGAACAGCCGCCGCCTGTAACGCCGACGCGCAGTTTGTAGCCTTCTGGAATTTTATTTTCCGCCATAATGCGATTGACTTCTGCCGCCGCGCCTGCGGTGAGCGTGATGAGCGACTCGGTTACAACATTCGCCGCAGTTGCTTCCATGACTTCTGCCATATTTGTCTCCTTTACGATTAGAGTTAGTGAAGATTAAAAACTCAAAGTCCGTCCCAACTTCAAAACAGGTTTGGCTTGTGCGTTGAAATCCACTTATCGGCTTTGACAATCGCAACCACCAATAAGCACTTTATCACATCGCCGATAATGAACGGAACGAATCCAAGAGAAACGGCTTGCACGAGCGAAAGATTCAACACTTGTTGAAGCCAAATTGTGCCGAACACCATGATCACAAGACTGACGGCAAAGACACGCGCGAAGAGTGCATATAAAGGCGTTTCAATCGTTGCCGAGCGAAGTGCCAGACCTGTAAGAAGTGCGGCTATTGGAAATGCAAACAAGTATCCGCCCGTCGCGCCGAAGAGCGTTGAGACGCCCATTGCGCCGCCAGCATAAATTGGCAGAAACAAGCCACCCGCGAGATACATCACTTGGCTGATGAAGCCCCAACGCGCACCCAAGAGTGCGCCCGAAAGAAGCACAGCGCAAGTCTGCATCGTTATTGGAACAGGAAACATCGGAACTTCCACCCAAGCCGCAAGTGCGGTGAGCACGGCAAAGAGGACGGCGTATCCGAGCGGTTTTGCACTTGAAAATGTGTGATGAATAGCGGCGTTCATTGAGTCTTTGAAAGTTGAGATTTTTTAGTTTAATGTTGAAGATACAAGTTGCTGTGCGTATTTCAAATGCTTATCTCAACGATGAAATCCATTTTCACCCTTTTCCTTTTTATCGTGATGCTCTTTGCGTCGTGTCAATCTGTTGTGCGTTATGGTGCAAGGTCCGAGTTGTCAATCTCTTCGTCGGGCAATGTGAGAGAGGGCATGGCGACTTACTATGCCAGCGAATTTCATGGACGGAAGACGGCAAGCGGCGAAATTTACGACATGAACAAATTGACGGCGGCAAGCACTGATTTGCCCTTGGGAACCTCGGTGCGCGTTACGAATCTTGAAAATCGAAAGAGCGTTGTCGTTCGCATCAACGATCGAATGCCGAAGAACGCCAAAGGGAGAATTATCGACTTGTCGCTCGCCGGCGCAAAAGCCATTGACATGGTGAAATCGGGCGTCGTGCGCGTGCGGGTTGAGGTTTTGAACGGTCAATAAGATTTGAGCCGTCAATAGCGGATTTGATTGCGTCCGTTTTTCTTGGCTTCGTAGAGTTTTTCGTCTGCTTGTGCAATCATTTTTTCAAAAGATGGGAGCGAGGTATCGGCGCAAAGCCCGATGCTGAGCGTCACTTTTAAGTTTGGGTGAATGGAAGCCCAGTCGTGCGTCTCGACGGCGCGACGCAATGTATCGGCGACCAACGCCGCACGCTCGAGAGAGGCATTGGGAAACACCAAGACAAATTCTTCACCGCCGTAACGCCCTGCAACGCCTTCTCTGCCGATTCTGGCTTTCATCAATTGAGATACGGTTCTCAATACCTCGTCGCCAATTTGGTGAGAAAAATTATCGTTGATTTTTTTGAAGTAATCGAGGTCTAAAATCCCGATGGTCAATCTTCTGCCGCGAGATTGTGCTTCTTGAAAGGCTTGTTGCATGATTTGGTCGATGGTGCGGCGGTTGCAAAGTCCCGTTAGCGCATCTTCTTTTGCCAGTCGCTCGAGTTCAGCGTTTTTTTCGGCAAGTTGAGTGAGCAGTTCGGATTGGCGTTGGTCGGCTTGTTGAAGGACTTCCACTAACAGTTTGAGTTCTTCTTGGGCTTCGGTGAGTTCAACGGTTTTAAGGCGGTAGATTTCGAGGGCTTGCTGTTCGCGTTCCGACGAGAATCGTTCTTCTATCAGTTGAAGGCGCAATTCATTTTCTTGGCTCAAAAATTTTTCCCAGTGATGAGCATACTCTTCGTGATACTCGAGGGCTTTGCGGTAGTTCTGCATCACTTTGTAAGTTTCGGCGAGCACAAATGCGACAAGTGAGAGGGTTTGTTTGGAGTCAAGTTGTTCGGCATAATCGTGCGCGGAGTAGAGGTAGTTGATGGCTTGTGCTAAGGTTTGTTGTTCGCGCGTTTGCAAGAACTCTTCCGTGTGCGTGCGTCCCAGTGCAATAAGGTTTTCGGCAATGTCCTGTTTGTTGTTCGTCTCGGTGTGCAGTTTGAGTGATTTGTGAAAATGCTCGCATGCTTCTGTGAATTTTCCCAAGTGTAAGCACACATAGCCGATGTTTGTCAGGCAGAGGGCTTTGCCGTGCGGTCGATTCAACATTTCAAATTGCGTGAAAGATTGCTCCGAAACGGCGTGAGCGGCGGCGTAGTCTGAAAGGTATCGGTAGCAGTATCCCATAAGGCAAGAACTCATCGCTTTGTGATAGCGTGCATTTTCGGAATCGTCTTGCTCGCAAATCATCGAGGCTTCTTCTGCGAGGGAGAGCGCGAGTTGCGTATTTCCCACTTTGAGTTCCCAGCCGAGTTCAAGCAAGAGTTCGGCGCGTTGCAACGGGAGTTCTGCAACGGCGAGTTGTTTCTCCAGCGCAAGAGTGCGCGCCCGAATGTATCGCTCGGGCGGCGGCATGCTCATAGAAATTTTAAGCGTGTCTTCTTCTTTCATCATCAGCCGTGAGCCATGCAATTACAATCCGGTGCGCAATTTTATTGAAGATAGTTTGAAGACGACGATGAAATCGTCAGACGTATCAAGTTTGGTTGATGAGACGAGATGTTTCGCGTTCAGGCTTCTCGTGCGGAGGCGGTGGCACTCTGGCATTGAACTTGTCCGACGAGAGACGTTGCTACGAGCGCGATTTCGTCAAGGCGATGCGAGCGGCGACGAGTTTGGCGCGCAATTTTTCAGCCGACGTCTGGAACGCTTGGTCGGGGCTGATGCTTTCCGCCGTGAGTTTAATGTTTTGATGCGGCATTGATTGATAGGTGCGATTTTTCTTAGCGGCTTCTTCGACCGTGCGCGCAAACGACTCCTCGCTCACGGGCTTGGTGATATAGCGAAACACCTGCACTTCGTTAATCGATCGAATCGCCATCGTCGCATCAACAATATCGGTCAGAATGACGGTAACGGTGTGCGGAAACTCTTTTTTGACGGTGTTCAAAAAATCAATGCCGTCATGCTCGCCGAAGTTGAGGTCGCTAATCAACACTGATACGGAGACGCGATTGAGCGCGGCAAAGGCTTCATCAATGGTCGTTGCGTGCTCAACGATAACACGAATATTTATCTTTGACGTCAGTTTTTGAATTTCAGCGGGCGTGTATCCGACGAACAGCAGGGTTGCCGGCGGGTCTGCTTCCGTTTTAGCCGTTTCCATTATGGGCTTTGCGGGCGCCGCCGTTTTGGCGTCGTTTTGCATCGAAACGATTCGGTCGTGAATTTGAACGCCCAGTTCAATCATTTCGCGCAACTTTTCAACGCTGCACGGCTTGTTGATATATCGGAAGATTTGTCCCGCATTGACGGAGTTCAAAATCGCGTCAAGGTCGCTGTAACCCGTCAGGAGCAATCGCACAGTGTTCGGGCTGATGTCTTTGACTTTGCCTAAAAGTTCGTGCCCCAGCATGCCGGGCATGCGCTGGTCGCTGACGATGACTTTGATTTTGTTGCGCTGAACGACTTCCAGCGCTTGAACACCGTTTTCCGCCGTAAAAACGGTATAGTGAAGACGAAGCACTCGACTTAAAGAAGAGAGCAACAGCGGCTCATCATCAACGAGAAGAATATTGGAAAGTGCGCTCATAATACCTGTAAAAACTTGTATCCGTTTGGACTTATGCCATTTGGAGGTTTGAAGCTCGAGACCGTATGCTTTCGATGTTTGTTCCCCCATCGCGCTTTTGTTTGACGGGAATTTTAATCGTGAATGTTGTTCCGACACCGACTTGGCTTTCGACCTGCATCATGCCAGCATGTTTTTCAATGATTTGATAGCAGATGCTTAAGCCTAAACCCGTTCCTTGTCCAACTGGTTTTGTTGTAAAAAATGGTTCAAAAATTCGGTTCAAATGCTCTTTGGGAATGCCTTTGCCATTATCAGTAATGCGAATGACAGCGAATCCATCTTCAACCGTTGTCTTGATTCTAATTTCGCCCTTGTCGTGTTCTATCGCCTGCGCGGCATTCGTAATCAAGTTCAAAAATACTTGGTTAAGCTGCGCGGGATAACATTCAGCAAAGAGTTTCGGAACGTATTCCTTCACCACCCGTGCTTTGTTCTTAATGATGTTATTGGCAATGAGCAAAGTTGAATCGATTCCCGCGTGAATGTCGGCATACTTAAACTCGGCTTCGTCGAGACGCGAGAAGTTTTTAAGATTTATCACCAGTTCTTGAATTCTGTCCATACCTGTCAGAGATTCGCGAAGCATGTCGGCGATGTCCTGCACTATATTGGCTTGTTTAAGCCGCTCTTGCATTTGCGCCAGTTGAATCAGATGCCGATCGAGATTTTCCATGTCGTCGTTTTTGAGAGATTCGCATAGCTTATCGGATTCATCAATGAGCGAGAAGATTTCTTTTTGAAACTCTGACATGCCTTCCAAGTTGGTTTTCACAAATGCTAAAGGCGTATTGACTTCGTGGGCAAGCCCGGCTACCATCTGACCCAAAGCCGCCATTTTTTCGGATTGAATCAGTTGGGTCTGCGTGTTTTTCAGTTCGGCGGTGCGTTCTTCGACTTTTTGCTCCAACTGTGAGTTCAGAATTTCAAGTTCATACTTGGCTCTTTCAAGACTGATGTTCGTCGCCCTCAACTGCTCTTGCGCCGTTCTCAATTCACGCGTGCGAATATCGACCATTTTCTCCAAATTTTCAGAGTATCGTGCAATCTCGGCGTCTTGGGCACGTAACTTACGAATAAAATGGAAAAGGAGAATAAAAAAGTTAATGAGCGCGGCGATAATGCCCGTAATTTGAATCGTGCGGAGCGTGTTGGATTTATCCGAGAGTTTTTTCTCCGCTTCTGATGTGATGACGTTCATCAAATCGAGAAGCAGGAGATTATTGTTTGAAGCATACTCTACGGCGTCTTGCAGGTCTTCTTTTGGAACTGTGCCTTTGGCGACAATCACCCGAAAAAGTTTTTCTTTGAACGGATTCCAGATAAGGAACGCGCGCTCGAGATAGACTTTCGCGCTGTCGGTTTCAACAGGTTTGAGTTCAACGGTCTTGTAGTCGCCGCCCGTCACAGAACGCCCGTCGCGCAGTCCCTCAATCGTTTCGTCAAAAATTTTGAATGTGGTTGCCAGTTCCGTTTGCGGCTCTTCGATGCTCTGACCGGCGTTTTGCGCGATTTGAATCTGCAACAAGGTCTTCACAATGCGCTGTGACAGTTCCCGCTGTCGCGACGCAAGGTTCACAGCAACGGCATCGCTCTCGAGTTGCCCCGTCGTAATCGAGCTCACCACCAACACGCTCAAATCCAAAATGAGGAAGAGCGCAACTGAAATGATGATTTCACGATATTTTTGAAGGTTCCCTAACACGCCTCAACGATTAAATTAACTTGTCGGAAAAGATAAAACGACGACTGAACCGCTTGTGCGATTGAGCAAAGCACAGCTTTTCAAGAGGTGAATTGGGCGAGACTTCGGTTTCTATTTGATGAGATGTCGCCATTTGCTTGCGACGATTTCTGTTCCCTAACAGTAAAGTAGAGAAGTAAGAGCAGATTTCAAAAAAGAAAATGCCTTAACTCAACACTAAACAAATCATATCTTCCTGTTGCACAATCGAGATTTTATGCAGGTCGGCAATTGGGCAGGGACCGCTGACACATTTGCCCGTATCAGGGTCGAAGAGTGCGAAATGCTCTCGGCATAAAAGGTATCGCTTATCGCTGTTGAACGCCGATTGATTTTTTTCCGCAATCGGTTCGCCCGCATGCGGGCACAAATTCAAATACGCTCGAATTTTATTCCCAAAGCGAATCACAAAGGCTTCGTATCGCTCATCATCTTTAATGAACGTGAAGAGGTGCGACATGCCCTCCTGCAGTTCAGACGAGGCAATGATGGGAACGACTTTCGCGAGGCTTTCCACTGTGCTAGACGGCGGCGTTGACATTGAACAAGAACAGTAAGGTTACTTCTAAAAGGTTTCTCCTTCAATTGAGTTTTTCCCTTCGTCTTTGAAGACGGATTGGTTGCACTCATGAGCGGACAAGAGAAGATAGAAAAGTTTTCTAAATTGCTTACCATATACATTCAGGACTTATTGATAACTTAAACACATCAACACAACACGCTCTCGCCCATGGCTGACAAAGAACAAACCGCTTTGCTTCAAGAGCAATTAAATGCTCTTTATGAACAGCTCAAAGAAACATCGTCGTTTCAGACTGCAAAACGCGCCACCGAACAAGTAACGAGCTACATTGAACGCCACCCCGTCCAATCGACCTTGATTGCTTTGGGCGTTGGATTTCTTCTGGGCATGCTCTTTTCACCACGCAAAGGCGAATAAGAGATGAAAGACGACCGTCGGCGCGAGAAAAGCGTCATTGAATTGCTCGATGAATCGCTCTCACAATCGCTTGATGATTTTTCGGATATGCTTACCGCCAAGGTTGAGTTGGCAAAGCTCGATGCGATAGAACTGCTTTCAGGCATTGCGGCGAATATCGTGCTCGTCTTGGTTTCAATCGTGGGTGCGTCGTGTCTGTTCATTGCGCTCGCGCTTTACTTGGGAGAGCTTTTCGGGCAACGCTCGCTTGGCTTTTTGGCTGTTGGTGTTGTGCTTATTGGTGCGGTTGTGTTCATCAATCGCTTTCAGCCGAGTTTCGTGCGAAACTTGTTCCTCAAATTTTTTTGGCGCGAATACCAGCGAAGGCAATCATCAAAGCCGAAAGAGGAGGAACAACCGTGAGGTCAGATTCAGAGTCGATTGAGGCGTATCGCCAAGCGTTGGAGCGAACGATTGCGGTGCGCAAAGCCCGATTGAAATCGCGCAAGCAGTTTCTCAAATCGGAACTGAACGCCCGCCTGACGCCGAAAGGAATCGTCTCGCGCTTTCCAATGACAACCTTGACCGTCGCCGTTGGCATTGGCTGGCTGACCGGTCGAGTTGTTCGCGCACTCCTTGCGCCCGAAGTGCCGCACTCCATAAAGAAAGAAGCGCAACTTGCACCGAGCCGTTCTCGTGCCTCCTCTCCGCTGATTCAAATGCTCAAAGAAATTGCCTTTCAAACCCTTACCAATTTTGCGCTGAACAAAACACGCGAATTCTTGGTTAGTCGCTTGGAAAATTCTCGCACGATGACGCGAGTTCACAACAACATGACAAACATTTCGAAGCCTGCGCGTGCGAAACCATAACAGAAGGGCTTCCAAACCAAAACCAGACATGAGCCAAACACGCATTTCACCCGTTCAAACCTTTTTTGAAAATAAACAGAATGCCTACACGGTTGCCTTTGCGCCTGACGGCAAGCGATTTGCGGCGGCAGGCGGATTGCGCTCCGTCTTCGTCTATGAAGTCGGAAAACCCGAAGCCATCGGCGGGCTTGCTGACCATCGCCAATCCGTTTATGCGATGCTCTTTTCTAAAAGCGGCAAATACTTCATCACCACAGGGCGCGACGGCATGACAATTGTCTACGACGCTCAAACCTTCGACAAACTCGCCACGATTCTCTCGCCACAACTCGGCGCGAATTACATCTCCGTTGCCTATCTCCACGATTCAAAAACAGAAGGGCGCGTGATGGTATCCGACGGCAAACAGACCGTTGAAGTTGCCGACATTGCTGGCATTTACGACGCGCTACACTACATTTTTTACGAGCTTAATAAAACCGAACTGCAAACCGTAAAATACGGCGCGCTCATTCAATCAGCCCTTGAAAAGGTGGGAAAAGCCGCTACGGAACGCGAAGTCGTTTTTTCCAATCCGCAACTTTTGCCGAACTACGCACTTGCGCTTAACCCTGACGAGACAGAACTCTATGTCGGTGCGTCAGGCGGTGCGCTGAAAATTTTTCGCCTCTCTGATTTCTCGCTGGTGCGCGTGCTTCCGCTTCATGCGGGCAACATTCGCACGATTGCTTTCTCGCCAAACGGCGAACTTCTCGCCACCGGCAGTAGCGACCGCTTCGTCAAAATTTTAGATGCTAAAACCTTTGAAGTGCTTCATACGATTGAGGGACACGGCGACTCCGTCTTCTGTGTTCTCTTTTCACCTGACGGGAAACTCTTCATCACCGGCGGCAAAGATGCTCGCTTGCGCATTTGGACGGTCGAGGGAAAAACAATTAAACCGAAAGTCAAAGTGCTTGCTCACACCTTTTCCATCAAAGCCATGGCATTCGTCAACGGCGGCAAAGAATTGCTTACCGTGAGTCAAGATAAAACTATCAAACTTTGGGACATTCAAAACGCACAATGCAAAGAAACCATTGACCGAACCAACGGTGGACATACCTTCACCATCAACACCATTTCGCTTTCTCCTGATGAACGCTACTTTGTAACAGGTAGCGACGACAAGACCGTCAAACTTTGGGCGTTCAACCCGTAATCTGCGAACCTGCGCGTTATTCTTTCGCAATTGACGTTGGCTTATTGAGCCAAATCGTTTTGAAATCGCGTCGGTCCATTGCATTCACCGCATAATCTCGGACTTCTTTGCGGACAATGCGCTCATCGATGTCGTAAATCGTCAACAGTAGCGGGGCGTCGTCGAGAGCAATCTGCTCGGCTTGAACATAGACGGCGTTGCGTTGCGCGTCGTTCATCACCATGAGCGACTTTTCGTAAAGTTCATCGAACTTCGGGTTCTGATAGCGCGCACTATTCGGATAACTACGCTCCTCCAATTTCGCAGGTACAAGTTTGCCATAGTATTGATTCAGAAAACTTTCGGCATCGGGATAATCGGCGACCCAGCCCAAGCGATAAAACGGGGCTTTTGCAGTCTCAATAGATTCCAAGTGCATCGACCACTCGACTTGCAAGAGATTGACTTTGATGTTCAAATTTTTTTGAAGCATCTCTTGAACGGCTTCCGCCATTTTCAGATTGCGCCCGCCGCCCGCATTGAGTTGAAGCGTGATTTCAGGAAAATCCTTACCATTCGGATAGCCTGCCTCGGCGAGCAGTTGTCGCGCTTTCTGAACATCAAATTTGTAGCCTTTCACTCTTGACGTGTCATAGTTCGGCATAGATGGCGGCACGATTCCCTTTGTGGCGGCAATGCCTTCGCCTTTCAAGACATATCGCTCGAGCTTGTCGCGGTCAATGGCGTAGTTCAACGCAAGGCGCACGCGCTTGTCATTAAACGGCTTGATTTTGCAATTCATGCCATAGAACTGCGTCGAGAGCGAGGGCGTGCGATGCAGGACAAATTCATCGCTGTATTTTTCGGCGAGCGTGTTTTGTTCCGTCAGCCATTCGCTTCGCATTGCCGATTCAATTCGATATGATTCCGAGAGCCCGCCTTGTTTGAGTGTCATCATTTGCGTTGAAAGGTCTCGAATGAAGAGCAACTTCACCTGGTCTAAAAACGGCAAGGCGTTTCCGTATTCATCTTTCTGCCAATACTTCGGATTGCGTTTGAGCAACAGATATTGTCCGTCCTTAAATTCTTGGAACTGAAACGCGCCCGTGCCAACCGGGTGCATTCGGAAGTTTTGACCGTAATACTTCACGGCTTCGGGCGGCACAACATAACAAAATGCCGTCGTTAGCAGCATCAGAAATGGCGCATATGGTTTCACCAATCGAATGCGAAAGCGACGTTCATCGAGCACTTCAAAGCCTTTGACGTCGGTTACTTTTGGCTCGGGCGATTGTTGCGCCTCGAAGTATTCGTTTGCGCCGACGACTTTATCTTTGAACACCCAAAAGCCTTTGGTTTGCGTCTTCGGATTGCAGGCTCGCTCAAAAGAAAATTTCACATCATCTGCCGTAAACTTGCGCCCTTCGCTTTGTGGGAAGCAGATGTCGTTATGAAAGTAGACGCTATCGCGCAGATAAAATGTGTAGGTTAAACCGTCGGGCGAAATGTCCCATCGTGTTGCAAGTTCAGGCACAGGTTGAAGCGTTGTAGGGTCGAGGTCAACGAGCAGTTCGTAAATCTGATGTGCGGCATGGTGTGAGGCAACATCGCCAATTTGAACCGGGTCTAATGTCGGCAAATCTGTTGTTTCGTTGTAAGTGAATGTGCCCCCATAGACCTTGCCGCCGTTTGCGGAACGAAATTCCGACTTTGTTTCTTTTTTAGCGCAAGATGAAATTGCCAGGGAAGTGCTCACGAAAAAGAACGCGACGAAAAAATGAAAAACCTTCATGCCTTGCTTTTGAACCAATTTGATTGAGAAGTGCGCCTGTTGTAATGGCTGAATTTGTCGCTGTCAAAAGGCGCAGCAAATATAACACTTAAACATGCGACTTGCATTGAGGGCGTCGCAAAAACAAGATTTCAATCACATGACAACTCTCGAACAAGAACTTTCACTCGACACTCTTTTGAAGTCTATTTGGGAAGCGTTAGAGAAAGGCGCGACAACGCGCACGCACCCCTTTCACACCGGTGTGATTGCCACGATTTCAAACGGCGCACCGCAAGTGAGAACGGTTGTGCTTCGTAAAGTTCTTCCTGAATCGAGAACGCTCATTTTTCACACCGACCATCGCTCACGAAAAATTTTAGAACTCACCGAGAATCCCAATATCAGTTGGCTTTTTTACGACCCCGTATCGCGCGTTCAACTTCGACTTTCGGGCGTAGCAACCATGCATTATCAGGACACGCTCGCCGAGGTTCAATGGAAAAACACAAAACTTCTGAGCAGGCGATGCTACCTCTCGATTGCGCCCTCGACGATTCTTTCCGAACCTGCGTCAGGCTTACCAGAATCGCTATTGAGGCGAAATCCAACACTCGAAGAAAGCGAAGCCGGGTGGGAAAATTTCACGGTGATTGAAACGCATATTCACACGATTGATTGGCTTTGGCTGAATTCATCGGGGCATCAACGTGCAAAGTTTATTTGGCAAGCGGGCGGGGAAGCGATTGCACATTGGATTGTGCCGTAACCACGTGCTTGCATTACGCATGGGAACTTTGAAGCACTCTCTCAATCGAGGCGGTTACTTCCTCGACCGACTTTGCCCCATCGACATCGACTATCGTGCCTTTGTTGCGATAAAATTGAAGCACGGGCTCCGTGTTTTTATGATAAACTTCAAGGCGGTGCCGCACGGTTTCTTCTTTATCGTCGTTGCGCTGAATCAAGCCGACATGTCCGCAACTGTCGCAGGTATTCTCGACTTTGGGTGGCTGATTGTATTTGTGGTAAATCGCGCCGCAATTTGGGCATGTCAACCGCCCCGAGAGTCTTCGCACGACTTCCTCTTCATCAACCACAATGTTAATGGCTTTGTCGATGAGCACGTTGGCACGCCAGAGAATCGTCTCCAACGATTGGGCTTGTGCGACGGTTCTTGGAAAGCCGTCGAGCACGTATCCTTTTTTGGCTTTTGCAGACGAGAGCACTTCTTCAATCATGGCAATCATGAGATAGTCGGGAACGAGTTCACCTTTATCCATATACTCCTTTGCCATGTTGCCAAGCGGCGTGCCATTTTGAAGATTTGTGCGGAGCATATCGCCCGTAGAAATATGGACGGCACCGTGCTTTTGCGCCAAAATTTTGGCTTGCGTGCCTTTTCCCACGCCGGGCATTCCGAATAAAATGAGTTTCATGATTCAGGTGCAGACTGTTTGATGGTAATTCGCGGCGAGCCGCCTTGTTTGATGGTTACGCGCGGGCGTTGCACGGCGGGTTCGGGCGTTTTGGCTTCGGCTGTCTGTGCGGTCGGTTCAGGCGCGGGCAACGGTGTGCGATTCGACTCCGCAAAAACTTCATCGAGCGCGAAGAGCAAAAAGGCAATGTTGCGTCGACATTCGCCTAAATCTCCTTTCGTCGGAGCAGTTGAGATGCACTTTGCATTGACAACTGTCGTTACTGAACCGTCTGCTTCGGTTTCTTCCATCATCCAAACCGAGAGCTCGAGACGGTTGCCGCCCAACAAGGCAGAAAAAATTTCGCACTTAAACGCCGACATACCGCCCAAGTTTTTTTCGCGCGACACAATTCGCCACCCAAACCAGCGCGGCGGCAGGGCGAGTGCCGTTTCATAGACCTCGCGCACGCTGGCTTTGTAGCGACGTGTTTTGAGTTCAATGAACTCTGGCGTCTCCGATGTTTCGGACGAGTTAGTTGTAACGGCTTGAATGGCTTTGCGCAACAGCGCCTCGGGGCTAAGGTCAAATGGAAGCGGCATAGCAATAAAGGTTCATTTGGTTGTCTTTGCGATTAGTGCCGTGCGTTTCTCCTTTGGTGCGATATGCTTGTTTGAAATTGAGCGCGTCGCCAATTGTCCACACGCGGCATCAATATCTTTTCCGCGACTGCGCCGCACCGACGCGAAAAGTCCCGCCTCATGCAAAATGGCTCGGAATTTTGCTTTGCGTGCGTCGCTCGTGGGTTGATAGTCGATATTAGCAATCGGATTGTAATCTATCAAATTGATTTTGCTTGGAACGCTTCGTGCGAATTTGACGAGTGCCTTCGCATCGTCTTCACCATCGTTGATGCCGTCCAGCAAAAGATACTCGATGAAAATCTCGCGCTTTTTGCGTGCGTAGTATCGGGCGAGTGCTTCGCGCAGTTCTTGAAGCGAGAATTGATGGGCGACGGGCATAAAGTCGCGCCGTTTTTCTTCAATCGCCGAATGGAGCGAGAGTGCCAAGTTGATTTTAGATTCCGACTCCGCCAAGCGATAAATGCCGCTCACAATCCCAACCGTCGACAGCGTAATATGCCGCTCACCAATCTGAAACGGATAGCGGTGCGAGGTGAGGATATACGCCGATTCCATCACGCGCTCGTAGTTGAGCATCGGCTCGCCCATGCCCATAAAAACGAGGTTCGTAATGCGTTGATTCCAGTGCGTTTGCGCCCACTTTGCGGCAACTTCCACTTGCCCGACAATTTCGCCAACGGTGAGATTTCTTGTAAAGCCCATGTAACCCGTCGCACAAAATTTGCACGCCATCGCACAGCCGACCTGCGACGAGACGCAAACCGTCAATCGCTTTTGCGCCTCGCTTTTGAAGTCGGGAATCAGCACGGTTTCAACCTCTTTGCCGTCGCCCAGCGCGAAGAGAAACTTGACAGTTTGGGCGCGCTCCATTTCCGTTGAACCCGAAACAACCGATGGGACAAGGCGTGAGATGAAAAAGTTTTCCGACAGTTTTTGCCGAAGCGATGTCGGCAGGTTTGTCATCTCGGAAAACTCCACAACACCGCGATACACCCACTCCATCACTTGCTCAGCTCGAAACGCCGGCTCGCCAAGCAACGCCAATTGGCTTTGAAATTCAACAAGGCTTAATGATTTAAGGTCTTGCACGTGTGCCTTTGATGTGTTGTTGCAAATGTAAATCGTAACGCATTTCTGAAACTCTGAAAATAAAAAAGCCCGCTGAAAAACGGGCTTTCTTTTTTGAGTGCTGGGGTGCTAGGATTCGAACCTAGGAATGTCGGCTCCAAAGGCCGATGCCTTACCGCTTGGCGACACCCCAATCAGAAAATCAGTGCTGTAAGAGACAAAAACGGACACTCCCCCTCACAAACGATGTTGTTTTCTTCCTTTCGGAAGCATCGCGATGTTTCATTGCAAGTAGAGAGTTAGGAATCTTCGCTTTACCCTGCGAATGAGGTTTGAGCGGTGTGTCCGTTAAAACTTCACAACTTTGCGCAAAGATAATCAAGCGGAAGTAAAAAGCAAAATTTTCTGTAAATCGTTCTGTGCAATTGATGCTTGAATCGCACCTGTCCCGCTTGTCGCGACGGCGTGATTCTTAATTCGTTCCTGAACAATTTGACCTTGTGGCGTGTGGCACATGCAAGATTTGGCATGCGATTTTTACGTTGTTTTCGGAGAAAGATTTTTTAATTTGCCGCCGCTGTTTTTGAAGAATCACCAAACACGATTGCGCGTGATTTTTCGCAACATTAACATTTCCAAAGTAGAACTATGACAAACGCAGTTTTCAACCCCGAAGAAGTTACCGCGCTGAGCCTGTTTTCCGAGTTGGAAAAATATGAGCACGAGCAGGTCATCTTTTGCTCCGACAAGAAAGTCGGACTTCGCGCCATTATCGCCGTTCACAACACGACGCTCGGTCCTGCGCTCGGCGGCGCGCGTATGTGGCAATATGCCAGCGACATGGACGCACTCATCGACGTGCTCCGACTTTCACGCGGCATGACTTACAAAGCCGCCGTCTCCGGCTTGAATCTCGGCGGCGGAAAAGCCGTCATTATCGGCAATTCAAAGACGGACAAAAGCGAAGCCCTCTTCCGCACCTACGGACGCTTCGTCGAAGGCTTGGGCGGCAGATACATTACGGCGGAAGACGTCGGCACTGATGTGCGCGATATGGAGTGGGTGCGCATGGAAACGAAGTATGTAACTGGCATCTCGCGCGCACTCGGCGGAAGCGGCGACCCTTCGCCTGTAACTGCACTCGGCGTCTATATGGGCATGAAAGCCGCCTGCGCTGAACGATATGGCAATGATAGTCTCAACAAAAAGAAAGTCGTCGTTCAAGGCGCAGGGCATGTTGCCTATCACTTGTGTGGATACTTGCGCAGAGAAGGTGCAAAAGTCTTCGTCAGCGACATCTTCGAAGAAAAAGCCCGACGCATCGTTACCGAATACGGTGCCGAGTTCGTTCACGCCGACCAAATCTACGACGTCGAAGCCAATATCTTCTGTCCTGCGGCACTTGGCGGCGTTCTCAACGATGAAACCATTCCGCGACTGAAAGTCGACATCATCGCCGGTCCCGCCAACAATCAACTCAAAGATGAAACCGTCCACGAGCAAATGCTTCTGGACAAAGGCATTCTCTACACTCCAGATTTTGTCATCAATGCTGGTGGATTGATTAATGTGGCGAATGAATTAGAGGGATACAATCAAGAGCGCGCACTCTCGCAAGCCAAAGAAATTTACGACGTGATTAAAAACATTCTCACCACAGCGAAAAAAATGAACATGACCGCCAACCAAGCCGCCATTCACCTTGCTGAAGAACGGCTCGCAAAGATTGGACAAATCAAGCAAATTTACGCCGGCAAAAGTCAATACGCTGGTCGCTTGGGAGAAATGAACATGCGCGCTACTGCGTAACCCTATCGCCGAGGTCGAGTGCCACTGTAGAGCCGTCGCTTAAAACAAACGGCGTTGAGGGAAGTGGGATATTTAATTTTGAGGAATCCACATCAATAATTGTGAATGTTTCTGTAAGGGCGTGAAAGCGCGCGCCCTTCTGCAGAGCCGGAACATAGACGCCGAATCCTTCTTCCTTTGTATCAAAAAAGAACGAGGTCTCGTCATGCGGCACTGACGTAGAATCAGATGCGATTTGCTTGAAGACCTTGCACGTCGTTCCATCGTAGCGACACAGCCCCTGAACGGTTGAGAACCACATGAACCCTGCTGAGTCTTGATACACGGCATTGACGGAAAGATGAGAGAGCCCTTTGTTGTAACCGATTCGCTCGAATTGAATTCGATGTTGTGCAAAACTTGGAAGCGCGAGCGTGCAGAGCACGAAGAGAAAGGTCGGATACTTCATCGTCCTCGCAAGAGAGGATAGTTACAACAACTTCAACTTGAAATTACAATTTTTTGAGTAACTTTCGGAAAACGTTTTCAACGCTCATACCAACGCTCATACCAACGCTCAACTAACCAGTTCTTTCAAACTATGGTCAATGTGGTCAATCGCCGTTTAGTCCGCGAAGTCGTGATGCAGATTCTTTATGCATATGACATACGAAAGGAAGACATTTACAAGGTTGCTGAAAACATTCTTCCCGAAGAGATTCTCAATCATCCGAAATCGAAGGATTTTGCGTTTGCACTTCTTGGAAAAATCATTCCTAATCTCGCGCTCATCGATTCAAAAATTAAGAGCCACGCCGACAACTGGGAGCTCGACCGAATGGCAATAATTGATAGAAACTTGATGCGCATTGCCATCGCCGAAATGCTATACTTTCCCGATGTGCCGCCGAAAGTTTCTATTAACGAAGCCATTGAAATCGCCAAACAATACAGCACCGACAAAAGCGGACGTTTCGTCAACGGTATTTTAGACGCGGTTCGGCTTGAACTTATCAAGAATGGAGAGATGAACAAGAGCGGACGCGGACTTGTGGATATGCCCGCCAAACATCCGAAAGATGCACATCAGTCGCCTGTGGTGGTGGTCAATGAGCCGCCGCCTCAGTTCAGAGAAAAGCCCGCGCCGCGCGACACCCAGCAGACGCGACCGAACCCACAACGGCAACCGCAATCGCAAGGCAGTCCGCGCACCAGTGGAAAATCGCCGCATAAATCCAACTCAAATCGCAACAACCCGCGAGGTGGGTCGGACAATCGCAATAAACGATAAGCGAAGACGAAACATGTCATCTTGAACTCAACGCATAACGCCTCACCGACACCATGAGCTACATCGCTATCGGAGATATTCACGGCTGCCTCGACCCCTTGCAACGCTTGTTACAAACGCTCAACCCGAAGCCCACCGACACACTTGTTTTTCTCGGTGATTATGTTGATAGAGGTCCAAATTCCAAAGGCGTGATTGACTACCTGATTGAATTGAAAAAAACATACACGTGCGTCTTTCTGCTCGGCAACCACGAAGTTCTCATGCTTGATTATTTGGCGGGATTGCTCACGATTGACGATTGGGAACGCAACGGCGGCGTGGCAACGCTGGATTCCTACACCGACGACGGCACTCTGCACATTCCTGACGCGCATCTCGACTTCCTCAAAGCCTGCTTGCCTTACTACGACACACCCGATTACTTCTTCGTGCATGGTGGTCTCAAACCCTTTCGCACCATCGCAGATAATTTGCAAAAGATGACCAAACTCGAGCTCGTCTGGGAGCGAAGCCACTTGGACGACTTCGTGCTCAATGCCCAAGATTACAAGTGGGAAAAAACCGTCGTCTGCGGACACACGCCGATTCCCCGCCCGATTGTCTTGGACAAACTGATTGCAATTGATACTGGGTGCGTCTATAACCAACACAGTCAATTGGGACGCTTAACCGCAATTTCCTTGCCTGAAAAACATATCACGCAGATTGACAATCGCCAATCGCAAAGCCTCGTGCAACGTCTCTTTGCTCGACTGCATTTATGACCAAAGCCGAAAAGTTCTCCATCGTCTCCGAAGCACTCCGCAAAAAATTTCCCTCTCCCAAAACCGAACTGCTTTACGAAACGCCGTTCCAACTGCTCATCGCCACGCTGCTCGCCGCCCAATGCACCGATAAACGCGTCAATATGGTTACGCCCAGCCTCTTCAAGGATTATCCCGATGCCAAAGCCATGAGCAAACTTTCGGTGGACGAGTTGAAAGAAAAAATCAAGTCCATCAACTTCTTCAACAACAAAGCCAAGCATATTGTCGCCCTGTGCAAAACGCTGGTTGAAAAATATGATGGCGAAGTGCCACAAACCCTCGAGGAACTCACCGCGCTTGCGGGTGTTGGCAGAAAAACGGCGCACGTCGTCATGAGCAACGCCTTCGGAAAGCCTGTGCTTGCCGTCGATACGCACGTCTTTCGCGTGTCCAATCGTCTTGGATTGGTTAAAGCCGATAACGTGCTCGAGACCGAAAAGCAACTCATGAAATACTTGAAGCCCGAAGCAGTCAGCGATTTTCATCACTACTTGATTCTGCACGGGCGATATACGTGCAAAGCCAAATCTCCCGACTGCCACTTGTGCGAACTGACACACGTGTGCTCGTATTACAAACAGCACGTGAAGAAGAAGCGGTCTCGACAGTCTGCATAACGCCAAATTCATACTGCCTTGAACGAACGTGTGCTGAACGCTCGACGCTTGCTTGTGGCGGTCGCAGTTTCGCCCGCAATGGTTTTTCTATGGTTTTTTGGATTATTTCAAGTGATTTATGTGAATTGGGCGGAGCGACACGCTGTGCCAATCGCCGAAATGCACTTGCGCACGCAAAGCGGCTACACGGTCAAAATTGACTCTGTTGCCGTTTTGCTCTCGTCGCTCGTGTTTGTTGGGATTCGGATTTCGGAAAAGGGCGAAACGATTGGGGAAGTCGATAGGCTCACGCTTCATGAGCCGTCGCTTTTGTCGTTGCTTTTAAGAGGGGAACTGACAGCGCGCCGCGTCAAAGTCGGCACTATTCGGACAACGCGCGACGATGTCCGCCAATTTTTTGAAGAACGAGCATCTTTTTCCCCTAATCCGCCGTAGCTACGCAACTTTCGGCGCGGAAGTTGGTAGAATTGATGTTAGAACTGTAAATTCGGATACGATTTCACGAGAAACGAGCCATGCTCTCAACATACACCATAGCGTCTGGGGCTATTTTAACTCCTCAAATTTTTCGCAGGTCGCTTTTGCTCGCGATTTTGCTTGTATCGGCGACCGCGTGCTATGCGCAAGCCATTTCAAGAGCCTATCCGATTACGACCGAAAAGAAGATCTCATGCCGCGTGAAATTGGGATTGGTTAAACTCAAAGTCGCCGCGCACCACACGCCCAACGTGTTCGAATATCGCTACATTTCGCCCGACCCCAACGACTTATACTACGCTTACGAAGTCTCTGAAGACGGCATCGGCGATTTGGACATCAGCAACATTCGCTCAAAAAACGCAGAGAATAAAACCATCTCGTTCCGCTTACGTGATTGGTTCAATAGCGATGAAGAAAAGCGTCAAGACCTTTCTACACTCACCTTGACTCTGACTGACCAACTTCCAATTGATTTATCCATCACACTTGCCGCTGGCGAACACGAACTGGATTTATCATCGCTGAAACTTTCATCGCTCGAACTCAAATCAGGTGCGTGCCAAACCACCGTGCAATTCAAAAAGCCCAATCGTGAGCCGATAGAAAAATTGAAAATCGCGACGGGTGCCTCGCGCTTCGTCTTGGAAGGGCTTGGCAACGCAAATTTCAAGGAACTTAACATGCACGGCGGCGCAAGCGATGTTACAATGGATTTTTCAGGCGAAGCAGCCGCACAAAATGCCAAAGCCAAAATTTCGCTCGGTGCCGGCTCGCTCACGGTACTTGTGCCGCAACGCGATGCTGTCAAAGTCAATTACTCCGAAAATATTCTCTCTTCCGTCGACCTTCCCAAAGATTTCAAGAAAAAGGGCGATGTGTATGTGAGCGGCAATTACGGGAGCGGATTACGCACATTAGAATTCGATATTTCCACTGGTATGGGCTCGGTGAAAGTCGAGTGGAAATAAACCACACACTTCAAATAGATTTCGGATTTCGGCGTGTGCATAGAACCATAAACCTGTGTTATCTTGCCCCACGAACCAGACACCATGCAAACATCTGAACATCTTAAACACACCTTGAGCGTTCAAACGATTACCAACTGGCTTGAAACGCATCGCCTCACCATCCTTCGCACGATTGACAACTGCCTGATTGTTTTAGCCCTGCTTGCCATTAGTGCCTTGATTGCACGCATTGGATTTTACATTGATGACTGGCTCATTACGATGACACAATGGGTAGAGACGGTGATGCTCTATTTCTTCGCGATTCAAGCGTTCATCAAATTGGCACTCGCGGAAAACAAGCGTCGGCACTTGCGCGAGCGTTGGCTTGAACTGATTCTTTTTGCGGTGATTTTGTTTTATCTGATTTTTCCTCACACAATTGCCAAACTGCTCACGTCGCTCAACCCGCAATTCACGCCTGAAACCATCACCAGCATTTACCTGATTGTAACGCAATTTTTGGTGGTCATCGCTTTAGTGCCATCAACCTTGCGATACAGCGGGCGCATCATGACGGCAAGCGTTCAGCCGTCGGGCGTGCTCCTGTTCAGTTTCGTGGTGCTTTCAGTGATTGGCGCGGGCTTTTTGCTCTTGCCGAAAGCGAGCGTTCAAGACCTACCCCTCATTGACGCACTCTTTATTGCGACGAGTGCCGTTTGTGTAACGGGCTTATCGACGGTGAACATCGCGACGTCGTTCACCGACGTCGGGCATTGGATTATTCTAATCCTGATTCAAATCGGCGGGCTCGGCATTATGACGCTGACGACGTTTTTCGCTGTCGTTACGGGCGGAAGTCGGAACTTGAAGGAATATACCGCCCTACGCGAACTCTTGGGCGAAGAGAGTTTGGGAAAAGTGAAATTGATTCTCTTTCAAATCGGCTTCTACACGTTCCTGATTGAAGCCATTGGCGCGTTGCTCATTTACTACACGCTCACGCCCTCACAGTTGCCAGAAGGCACGACGCCGTTTTTCTTTTCGCTCTTTCATTCCGTTTCGGCATTTTGCAACGCAGGTTTTTCACTTCTCGTGGATAATCTCGCCGATGTTCATTTTTACAATCACCTGCCAATGTTATACATCATCATTGTGTTGCTCGTAATTGGCGGGCTGGGCTTTCCGGTGCTATCGAGTTGCACAACTTGGGTGGTGGGAAAAGTATTGCGCAAGCCGAATGTGCGACTGACGGTTCATGCGCGCATGGTGCTCATCGCGTCGGGCGTGCTGTTGGTGATTGGAACGATTGGCTTTTGGATGTTGGAAGGCGGAAGAAATCTCTACTCGTTCAGTGCGTTTGAGCAATTCACACAAGCCTTGTTTCACTCGGCGGTGTCGCGCACGGCGGGCTTCAACACATTAGATATTGCCTCGTTTTCGACCGCGACGCTTTTTTTTACGATTATCTTGATGTGGATTGGCGCGTCGCCAAGTTCGACAGGCGGCGGCATTAAAACCACGACGGCGACGCTCGCGCTTTTGAACATCTACGCGATTGCCTCGGGACGAAATAAAATCGAACTCTTTCATCGCAAAATTTCTGACCTTGCCGTTACGCGCGCGTTCAGCACAGCACTGCTCTCGCTTCTTTACATTGCGACGGCTCTTTTTGTGCTTCTCATCACGGAGCAGGGGCAAGGATTTTTATTTGAGGCGTTGCTCTTTGAAGTCGTCTCGGCTGTGAGCACGGTGGGGTTGAGCACCGGGGTTACGCCGAAGTTGAGCGACGCGGGAAAAATCGTTATCATTTTATCCATGCTTATCGGGCGCGTCGGATTCTTAACGGTCGTCATTGCGCTCACGCGAAAGCGCGCCGAAGCCGACTACGACTACGCCGAAGAATCCGTGCTCGTCTCATAAACCTTGTTTGAACGATGAAAGTTATTTTAACGCTTCTCCTTGCACTGATGCCGCTCACGACTATGGCGCAACTCGTCGATGGCAAGCCACTCGTTACGCCGTCGCTTCATGTGGCAACTACGACTTTCAGCGAGCCCTTCACCGTTGCCATTCGCTTTCAAATTGCGCCCGAGTGGCACTTGTATTGGAAAAATCCGGGCGACGCGGGGCTTGCGCCCAAAGCACAATGGACCTTGCCCGAAGGCTTCACGATTTCAGACTTACAATTTCCAACGCCGCATAAAATCGCAACCGAAACCGCCGTCGACTACGGCTACGACAACGAACTGCTCTTGCTTGCCACTGTAAGTCCGCCCAAAAATCCAACAAGAAGTTTCACCATCAAAGCCAATCTCACTTGGCTCGTTTGCCGTGAATCGTGCATTCCCGGCGATGCGACGGTTGAACTCAACACCGCCACGCTTTCCGAAAGCGCACGCGCCGAAGCCGCTTCGCTGATTGAACGCGCTCGCAAAAAAATGCCCGAACCGCTTTCCGCTATCAAGGTGCAATTAGAATCGGCAATCGCAACCGCGCAAGGCGGAAAAACCGTGCTCACCCTGCGCTTTACAGGCGAGGACGCAAAAAAAATCACGGACTTTTTTCCCGAAGAAGTTTCGGGCTTCGTCATCAATTACTCTGAAATCCACGTTGCAGAGGGCACGGTGCAATTCGCGCTGACCCCGACGCAGAAAGAGGCAACACTCACCGAAATCAAAGGCTTGGTGATGCTTGGCGAAAAAGGTTATGAATTCTCATCGGCGGTGAAATCGGCGGGAACATCGGGCGGATTGCTCGGACAAGATTTCAAGGCGGGCGGCGGAGAGTCGCTCTCGATTTGGCTCGCGCTCCTTTTTGCCTTCATCGGCGGATTGATTCTGAACGTGATGCCGTGCGTTCTGCCCGTGATTTCGCTCAAAGTGATGGGCTTTGTGGAGCAAGCGGGAAGCGGCGCGTCGAAGAGCATTCAACACGGCTTGATGTTCACGCTCGGCGTGTTGCTTTCGTTTTGGCTTTTAGCGTTGGTTGCGGTCTTGCTTCAACAAGCGGGCGCGCAAATCGGCTGGGGCTTTCAGTTTCAATCGCCGATGTTTGTATTGGCGATGTCGGTGGTAATGTTTGTGTTCGGGTTGAACTTGGTGGGCGTGTTTGAATTTTCCGCGCCGAGCGTTTCGGGCGAGGTAGGTCAAGCCCTTTCGCGGCGCGACGCGGTCGGCTCGCTGATGAACGGGGTTTTAGCCACAACGCTCGCAACGCCTTGCACCGCACCGTTTTTGGGGTCGGCGTTGGGCTTTGCATTTTCACAACCGCCCTCTGTCATTTTCGCCATTTTCACAGTGGTCGGATTTGGACTTGCCACGCCCTATCTGATTTTGGCGGCGAAACCCCAATGGCTGAAATTCATTCCGAAGCCGGGCGATTGGATGATTCGCTTCAAGCAAGTAATGGGCTTTTTGCTTTTTGCAACGGTCGTGTGGCTTCTTTCGGTGATGGGCGCGCAGTTAGGTGCGGAAGGCGTTGTGGCAACAGTCGCGCTTCTGCTCGGCGTCGGTGTGGCGTGTTGGGCGATTGGCGCGTTTATCGATTTTTCTTCAAGCATGGCACGCAAGGCACTCGTTTGGACGCTGGCAGTGGCGACGGCTTTGGGAAGTTACTACCTCTCGTTTGAGCGATATTTGAATTGGCGAAGCGTCGATGCTTCTTCTATCGCAAACACAAAACGCGAAAGCACAATCGCGTGGAAAGCGTTTTCGCTCGCGCTCGTTGAAGAAAGCGTAGCCGCTGGAAAGCCCGTCTTTATTGATTTTACCGCCGATTGGTGCTTCACCTGCAAAGTTACGGAGCAAACGGTTTTGGAAACGGAAGCCGTGCGGGAAAAAATTGCCGCGCTGGGTGTTGTACCCGTCAAGGCAGATTGGACGAATCGCAACGACGAGATTACGCAACTGCTGAAAAAGTTTGGGCGAAGCGGCGTGCCGCTTTATGTCGTGTTTCCAGCAGGTAAATTGAACGAGCCGATTGTGCTTCCCGAAGTGATTACCAAAGAGATGCTGATTGACGCGCTGGAAAAATCATCGCCGTCGCTTTCCATCAAGAAGTAATGTGCACCGCAATTCGAAGAGCATGGCTCAAAGTTCCTTGATGGTATGAGTAGGAGTTGCGATAGTGGGTGGTAAATGGTTCAACTTTCAACTCTAATACAAAAACGGAAACAGACGTTTCGTGTGTGTGCGATACTCTCGATACGCATCGCCGAATTTTTCAATCAACATTGCTTCTTCGAGCGAAATCCGACTGCCATACCAAATGCTCAACACCGCCACAAACATCACCGCGCTTATAGGGGCTTGAAACAGCACCACATAGCCCGTAAAGAGCAAGATGTAACTGGTGTAAATCGGGTGGCGAATGTGCGCATAAATGCCTTCGGTGATTAAGCGATGGTCTTCTTTGATGATGAGTTTATCCCAAAATTTTCCGAGCGCGGAAATCGCCATGCGATTAACTATCAATCCTAACACCATTAAAGCGATGCCAATAAGTGAAAGCCAAAGGCGTGGCTCTTGTTGTGAGAACTCGTAAATCGCGATGATGTGCGCCGCCAAGAGTCCGAGACTGCGCACGACGGCGGCAATTCGCCCCGATGTGGTTTTCAGTTGGCGGTCGTCTTTATCTTTTGCCAATTTACCGTGTTTGATGCCGCGCCACGCCGCCCCTGAAAAAAAGACAAAATACAACAGAACCCCGCTCCACGTCTGCCACGCCGACGCTTGATTGAAAAAGTAAGCAGGAAGCACAATGAGAACGCCGATGAGCGTTGCTAAAAGTCCGAAGAGGAAAACCGCACGCCAAAACATAGTTGAGACTCCTTTCCGTGCAAGTTGATATTGGTTGAAACCCGGCTTTGTGCGCATCAAGTCTTGATAACGCCTTCTAATGGGCTGGACGCGCTTGCATAGAGTTTGCGCGGAATGCGTCCTGCCTCAAAGGCGAGCCTGCCTGCTTCGACGGCGAGTTTCATGGCAGTCGCCATTTGGACGGGGTGCTGCGCTTGCGAAATCGCGGTATTGAGCAATACGCCGTCGTAGCCAAGTTCCATCGCGATTGTTGCGTCGCTTGCCGTTCCAATTCCAGCATCAATGATGAGCGGCACATCGGGCAAGACTTCGCGAATAATTTGTAAGTTATACGGATTGCGAATCCCCATGCCCGACCCAATCGGCGAGGCGAGCGGCATCACGGCGGCACAGCCCATATCGCGCAATTTTCGGCACGTAATCACGTCGTCGTTGCAGTAGGCGAGCACCGTAAAGCCGTCGGCAATGAGTTGCTCTGCCGCTTTGAGCAGTTCAATCACATCGGGGAAGAGCGTTTCGTCGTCGCCAATCACTTCCAATTTCACCCAGTTGGTTTCAAGGGCTTCGCGCGCAAGTTGAGCAGTCAAAACGGCATCTTTGGCGGTGTAACAGCCTGCCGTGTTCGGCAAGAGAAAGTGCTTTTTTGGATTGAGATACTGCAAAATGCTTTCGGACGATTTATCGGCAAGGTTGATTCGGCGAATAGCAACCGTAACAATTTCCGCGCCACTGGCTTCAATGGCTTGCATCATGGTTTGCGGATTGGGAAAACGCGCCGAGCCAACGAGCAAGCGCGAAGAAAAGGCTTTTCCCGCAATGGTTAAGTTGGTCATGGCTCAATTAAAGGATATTCAACCAAAGGATTCAATTCCGTGCGTCAATCGCTTGAACGGCTCGTTGAAAGTTACGCACATTCCATCGGCAAAAAAATCTTCGCCACATTTTTACGGCAGATTCGTAATGCCAATTAAAGACGCTCAATTCATCATGAGGTCAAAACCTTAAACGCACATTTGAAAGGAGACGGGTTATGAACAAAATTGACAAAGTGAGCGTCATCGCGCTCACGCTTCTCGGCTTCACACAACTGCTCCTGACGCCACTGTTCCACGACGCCTTCACACAAGAGGCGATTTGGTTCTTCGGCTCTGGACTCGCACTCGTTTTTCTCGGCTTTCTGAACATTGCTCGCCGCGCTTCTCAACACAAATCCATTTTGGTGATGGCGGCAATCGCCAACACCCTCGGCGTGCTCTTCACGATGGGCATCGTGGCGGTTTATACCGTGCCGCAAGCCGTTATCGCGCTCTTCTTGATGGTTTCTATTATGATGGCAACCATTGAACAACTCGTGATTTACGATAGTGCCGAACACAAACACTATGCGTGAAACGCGCCTCAAAAGCGGCACGCTTAATACATCACACGCAAAGACGGCGGCGGGCAACACACCCGCCGCATTTTTTTTAAGTATCTTCTCAATTCGCTGTATTTATGAAAAAAGTATGTAGATTTCTTCAAGTTTACACTTCAAACTCTTACGCGCTTTTTCCTCATGGAAGCCTCTGTTATACGATTCGTCGAATTACTTGGTGATGCAAAGCAGTATCTTGTGCCCCTTTTCCAACGCCCATACGTTGGGAACGCAAAGAATGGGAGACACTTTGGAACGATATTATCGATCTCTGTGATGCCCAAGAACCGCGCCCACACTTTTTTGGTTCAATCGTGCTTATTCCTGCTCGCTCTGTGCCAGAAGGTGTCGCCAAATACAGCATCATCGACGGACAGCAACGCTATACAACCCTCTCAATTCTTTTTGCGGCTCTCTGCGAGGTAGCCACAGCCAACAACGAAGAACGCCTTTCAGAAGAAATTCGTAAGCGGTTTCTTATCAATGAGTTTTCTGAGGGCAACGATTACTTCAAATTACTTCCCACACAAAGTGATAGAAAAGCCTATCAAACCATTATCCAAGGAACTTCTCCCAACAGCGACGACCGCTTGTCGCGAGCCTTCGTTTTCTTTGAGTCAAAATTGCGCCACGCAGGTTTGCCGCTCAAAAAAATTAAAGACACAATAGAAAAATACCTTTCTATCGTTCGTGTCTTGCTCGATGACAGAGATGACCCTTATCTTGTTTTTGAAAGCCTCAATGCTAAAGGCAAACCGCTCTCGCAAGCCGATTTGATTCGTAACTACTTTTTAATGCGTATTCATACTAACCGCCAAGAAGAACTCCATGCAAAATTCTGGCAACCCATGGATGAGTTACTCGGCGAAGGCTCTCTTACGGAATTCATCCGGCATTACTTGGTGATGCGTCGCGGCGATTTCGTAAAAGCCTCCGACACATATTTTTCTCTCAGAGACTTTGTAGAGAAAGGAAACAGAGATGTCGTTGGGGAACTTCAAACTTTATCTCGCTTTTCAGGCTATTACGCAAAACTTATTGACCCGCGGCGTGAATCCAACACAGAAATTGCCAGCCAAATTGCACGCTTAAATCGCTTAGAAATCACAACGGCTTATCCATTTTTGCTTGCTTGCTACGACGACTATGACAACGGGCGACTCACCGCCAACATGTTCTTTGAAATTTTGAACATCATTGAAAATTTCATTATTCGCCGCTTTGTATGCGCAATTCCAACCAATCATCTCAATAAAATTTTTCCACCTCTGCATCGGCAAGTAAAAGATACCCAGAAACCGTTCGTTGAAGGTGTCAAGGACATTTTAGAACAGCGCAATTACCCCGAAAGATTATGAGTTTGAGCGCAAGTTGTGCGAGGCGAAACTTTATGGCAGAGGCGACAGACGCGAAAAATCAAAGTTTATTTTAGAAACTCTCGAGCGTTCTTTTGCTCATAACGAGAAAGTTTCATTTGACAACTTACAGGTTGAACATGTTATGCCTCAAACGCTCACCGATTGGTGGAAATCCCATCTGGGCGATAATTGGGAATTCGTGCATGAAGCATATCTTGACACGCTCGGAAATCTTACACTTACGGGATACAACCCCGAACTTTCTAATTCTGACTTCCAGACAAAAAAGTCTATTTATGCAACAAGCCATCTTGAACTTAATGCTTACTTCTCTGAAATTGACAGTTGGAAAGAAAGTGATATTCGCTTGCGAGGTCAAGGGTTGGCAAAGATGTGTTTGGAGATTTGGTCATACTTCGGCAAGCAAAATATCCAAGAGCAAACATCACCTGAGGAAAGGCAACCCTATACCTTCGAGACCATGCACAATGGAGACTACCTAACGGGCAAGGTGCTCGAGCTTTTTGAGGAGTTGCAAGATAGGATATTGCGAATGAACGACGTGAAGGAAGAAGTGCTAAAACAATGTGTTGCTTATCGGTATAAAGAAACAACCATTATTTCAGTTGTGCCACTTAGTTCGGGTCTTAAACTATACCTGAATCTTTCACCTCAAGAGGTAAAAGAGTATAAGTTTTGTCGTGATGTGAGCAAAGTAGGACACTGGGGCACGGGTGATGTGGAAGTTAAAATACACAGCCTCGACGAGCTCAACCGTGCTATGCCGTTGATACAAAAATCTTATCAAAAGCAAATAAGGTAAGGATTCTGACTAAACCGATTTCACTTGTTCAATCGCGAGGTTGAGGCGCGCGGCGATGACTTCATCGCTTAATCCCAATTCGCGCAAGAGCGGAACGGTTTCAAGTTTCGCGCGCAACGCGCCTTGTGCTAAGCCCTCTCGCAAGCCCGTCTCTTTACCTTCCTCTAAAATCTCTTGGTAGGCGCGGGTCTTTTTCAATTCTTCTTCAAATTCTTCTCGTATGCTCAGCATCTTTAAAATCTCCTTTCGGGATAGGTTCTTGAATTTGTAAAACAAGACGCGCTCGATAAAATCCAACTGCGTGGGTGCTCGCTCTATTAACACTCGTTCCACTTTTATCGCGGTTTTTTCAGGTTCAACCACCAGTTTGAACAAACCGACGGTTTCGTCTAAGGCGTCGATGTTCGGCAACTCGTCCAAATATACGCGCAAGACGAAGTCGCTGTCAAGAAGCGGTTGATAGGCTTCGTGGTTTTTCGGCTCGATGGTGCGGCTTGGGAAGACAGCAACGGCACGCCAACGCCCCACTTGGAACTGCCGCAAATAAAGAAAAATTTCCGCGAAGAATCGAGCATAAAAGGCATCATCGGGTTGAAATTGCATCTCGACGAAATACGTGACATCGCCCGTTTCCTGCGGCGCGAAGACACCGTCGATTCTGAAAGCGGTTTCTTTGAGTTCAACCGATTTGAAGTCGTAGCGTTGCGCGTCGGCTTTGTCTCTGCCAAACAGCGCGAAGAAGCCTTCGGGCACTTCTTGAAGCCATAAATAGGCGAGTTTATCGGTGCGCATGGCGATTCAAGCGCGGTGGATTACGATAAGTTCAGCCCGACTTCGAGGCATTGGCGAAAGAGGTCGCTATCGAGTTTTTTTTCTTGTGTGAGGGTGTAATCGGAAAGCGAAATGCCGTCGAGGTTATCGAGCATCAGGCGCATGAGCGCGATGGTGCGGAGCAGTTCTCTATCGCTGAACTTTGCGTCCAAGTGCAGCACGACGAAGGAAACGGCTTGGGTGCGGTCTTGAAACTCGCGCAGTTTGGCAAGGTGAATCACTTTTTCCTCTTCGCTGAACGACATCGGCAAGAACGCGCTCGTGGTGAGTTTGGCTTTTGCAACCTGCATCAAGACGCTAAACATTTCATCAATCGCTTCAACAGCGTCGCCCGTTGCGCTGAACGCACCTGACGTAAACGACAATCCTGCTACGCTAAGCAGTCGGCAAAATTCCGACACTTTCATGTTGAATTGCGCTGAGCGGTCTAAAATCTCTTTTGGGGTGAAGGCACCGACGGGCAAGTGTTTTGCGACGCGCTCGATGGTGTTGAAGAGCGTATCGGCTGAAATCGCTTGTTGGAAGCGGAGAAAGAGCCTATCGGCGTCGCTTTCTTCGGCGAATGCGGCGAGGTCGGCAATCGGCGTTTGGTTCAAATCGATGACGTCGAAGTCGAGCCGTTGCCATGCTTGACGGCTTCGGGCGGCGGCGCGGGCGGCGTCAAAAAATTGTTCCATGCCCGAGCGGTCGAGCATTTTCTTCGAGGCAGCAAGAAAACTTAAGGCTTCGTCTATGCCGAGCCGTTCGCCTTTTTCGAGGGCGGCGAGAATGTCGTCAGGGGTTGGTTTCTTTGCTGTCTTCATCGTCTTATCCTGTGTTTCGAATGCCTGCTGCAATGCCATTGACGCTAGTGCGGAGCAGTTTGAGATAATGTTGTTTTTCTTCGTCGGTCTTGGTTTGACTGCGATAGCGTTTGAGCGCGGCGACTTGAATGTAACTCATCGGGTCAATGTAAGGATTGCGCAGACGAAGCGATTTACGCAAGGCGGGATTGTTTTCCAACAGGTCGCTTTGTTTTGTTACTTTGAGCACGAGTGATTGGGTTAGTTCAAATTCGCGCTCGATTTGGGTGAAAAACTGCTCGCATAACGCTTTGTCGGAAACGAGCGAGGCATATTCTCTGGCGACGGTCAAATCGGACTTTGCCAGAATCATCTGCACGTTATCGAGCAGTGAGCGGAAAAACGCCCAATCTTCATACATTTCTTGTAACAGTTCTTGTTCGATTCCCTTATTCAGCGCGCCCTGCAACCCTGAACCGACGCCATACCAACTGGGAAGCGTAGCGCGATTTTGCATCCACGAAAAGACCCAAGGAATGGCGCGTAAATCTTCAATGCGGGCTTTCGCCGTGCGGCGCGCGGGGCGAGAGCCGATTTCCATTTGCTCAATCACATCAATCGGCGTGGCTTCGCGGAAAAATTGCGGGAAATCTTCTTGCTCATAGACAAGATGCCGATAGGCTTTCATTGAAGCGGCAGAAATGACTTCAAGTGCGTGCCGCCACTCGAGCTTGGTTGCGGTTTTTTTGGGAAGCGCGCTGGCAAGAATTACGGCGGAGGTAACGAGTTCCAAATTGCGCTCGGCAATTTGCGGAAGCATATACTTAGCGGAGATGATTTCGCCTTGTTCGGTGATTTTAATTTTTCCGTCAACCGTGCCCGGTGGTTGTGCCAAAATGGCTTGATGCGCGGGCAATCCGCCGCCTCTACCGACCGTGCCGCCTCGCCCGTGAAAGAGTTTGAGCTGAACTCCAAATGCTTCCGTAACCGATTTGAGCGCGATTTGCGCTTTGTAAAGTTCCCAGCTCGAGGCAACCAATCCGCCATCTTTGCTTGAATCTGAATAGCCAATCATGACTTCTTGCAAATCGCCGAGAGAGGCAAGTGCTTGTCGATAAATGGGAAGCGAGAAGAGTTCTTGTAGCAAACTGCCAGCGCGGCGCAAGTCATCAATGGTTTCAAAAAGTGGGACGATAAAGAGGTCGCAGTCGACCTTGTCATCATCGGTGTGTCGGAACAAGCCGGCTTCTTTGGCAAGGAGCATGGCTTCGAGCACGTCGCTGGCACTATCGGTGCCGCTAATGATGTAAGTATCAATCGCACGTTTGCTAATGGCTTCGCGAGAGCGGCGAATTTGTCGGAAAGTGGCAATCAGTTCGTTGGTCTCTTCGGAGAAGGGCAGTTTGTAAGGAATCATTGGGCGGCGCGAGTGCAGTTCAGAAACGAGCCACTGCACACGCTCCGATTCGCTCATGTCGCGATAGGGCTTTGGGAGCAAACGCAGATGCGCAGTGATTTCATCAATTGCCGATTCTTGTTTGCGCGCGTGCTGGCGAATGTCGAGCGTGATGAACGAGAAGCCGAAAATTTCGACCTGACGCATGAGCGGCTTGACAATCAATTCTGCAAGTGAGGCACCTTTGTTCGCCGTCAAACTCGAGTAAATGACTTGGAGGTCGCCGAGCAGTTCTTGTTCATCGGCATAGCCGACGCCCGACGCGGTCTCGTGTTTAAGGTCGTCGAGCATTTTTTTGAGGCGGTAAGAGATAAAGCGCAGTTTGATTCGATAGGCTTCGTTGTAATTGCGCCCTGCCCATTCGTGGGCGATGGCGTCGCGACCGAATCGCGCCTCGTCGAGCCTGATGGATTCGGCGAGTTCAGGCGAGATGGGCACGCGTGCCGTTGAGATGGAAAGATGCAGAATTGCGTTTTCAATCGTGGCGATGTATTTGCCGAGCACAGCGGCTTTCATGACTTCAAGCGTCTGTTTGGTTACGCTGTGCGTAACGAAGGGGTGCCCGTCGCGGTCGCCGCCCGTCCAAGAGTGAAGCGTCAGAAACGGCGGAATCTGAAAGGCGAAGTTCGGATAGTGCGCTTTGAGCGCGGTTTCAAGCGATTGATACACTTTGGGAAGCACATCGAAAAAGACGCGCTCGAAGTAATAAAGATGCCCGACGACCTCGTCTTGAATGGTGAGTTTGGACGAGCGTACTTCGTCCGTCTGCCAAAGCGACGTAATGAGTGCGACGAGTTGCTCAATAATCGCTTCGCGCTCTTGAATCGAGTGAGCAGGATTTTCCAAACGCTCTAAAAACAGTGCGATTTGTCGACGCTTGCGCAGAATGGTGTGGCGCAGGGCTTCGGTCGGGTGCGCGGTGAGCGTGGGTTCAATCGAGAGCGTGTTCAACAGGTCTTGAACGGCTTTGGCAGAAAATCCGCTTTCGGCAAGCGTTTGAATCGTTTGCGCAAGCGAGTTTTCCAACGCACCTTGAGAGACTTCCGTCGCCCGCGTGATGCGAATTTGATGAAATTGCTCTGCCACATTAACGAGGTGAAAATAGGTGCCGAAGGCGCGCACCAAGTTGTCGGCGTCGTCGAAGCCAATGTCGTCGATGAGCTGAATGAGTTCGGCGTGCCGTTCCGTGCTTTTTTTCTGACGAATTTCTTTGCAGAGCAATCGGATTTTTTCTTCCAATTCTAAAAAGGCTTCGCCTTCTTGCTCAATCAGCACTTTTCCGAGCAAGTTGCCAAGCAGTTTGACGTCGCGTTGCAAGGCTTCGTCGGAGCGGTCGACAGGCGGGTGTTCGAGACGCAGTTCGTTCATTCTTACAACATGGTTACTTCAGAAAGACTCGCTTGAATATACAAGATTTTCAAGGAGTGAATTGTAACTGTGCATGAGGCAAAACCTTTTGAAGCGGTGCGGTTTTTGGGAGTAAAAATCGTTAGTTTCGTTCTGACTGTCTACTCAATCTAATTCACTTCAAACGCAACTCAACATTATGAACATTGGCATACTCGGCGCGGGCAACATGGGCGGCACGCTCGGCAAAGTTTGGGCGCAAAAAGGCAATGAAGTCTTTTTCGGCACGCGCTCCGTTGAAAAAGCATTAGAACTTTCAAAGTCGGTGAACATGCGCGCGGGCAGTTACGAAGACGCAACACGGTTCGGCGATGTGATTTTCATTGGCACGCCTTGGAGCGCGACCGAATCGCTTCTCAAAGAACTCTCACCGCATCTTGCTGGCAAAATTGTCATTGATTGCACCAACGCGCTTGCTGCTGACTTTCTCTCGCTCTCGATTCCGCCGACGACGTCAGCGGGCGAACTCGTGCAGTCGTGGCTTCCCGACGCCAAAGTCGTTAAAGCCTACAACACCATCGGCGCAAAAGTTTTGCTCAACCCAAGTTATGATGGCACGATTGCCACTGGCTTTTACTGCGGCAACGATAGCGAAGCCAAAAAAATCGTCGCCGAACTCATCGCCCAAAGCGGATTTGAACCCATCGACTGCGGCGACCTCAAACAAGCGCGCAACCTCGAAGCCATGACGCTTCTCTTTCTCAACCTTGCCTTCAAACAAGGCATGGGCGGACAAATCGCGTTCAAACTTCTAAAACGCTAAACCCCAAACACGATGAAACCACAACAAAATTACGCTGTGCTCTCGTGTCAAGAGTGCCTAAACGGCGCAGGACTTTCGTTTGAATTTTCAATGGCGTTCCAACCGATTCTCGATGTTCAGAAGAAGTGCATTTTCGCTTACGAAGCCCTTGTGCGCGGCAAGCAAGGCGAGCACGCGGCATGGGTTCTCTCACAAGTCAACGACAGCAATCGATATCGCTTCGACCAAGCCATTCGAGTCCGAGCCATTCAATTAGCCTCGCAATTGAACATACCTACGCGTTTGAGCATCAACTTTCTGCCCAACGCCGTCTATCGCCCTGAAACCTGCATTCGCGCAACGCTCGAAGCCGCCAAGGTCTACAACTTCCCGATTCAGCAGCTCATTTTTGAAGTAACCGAAGGCGAAAAAATTGAAGACAGCGCTCATCTCACCAGCATTATTCAAGAATACAAACGGCAAGGCTTCAAAACGGCGATTGACGACTTCGGCGCAGGCTACTCTGGCTTGAACTTGCTCGCCGAATTTCAGCCCGACCTCATCAAACTCGATCTTGCCCTTGTGCGCAACATCGAGCGCGACAAAGTCAAACAAGCCATCTTGCACGGCATCATGACGGTGTGCCAAGAAGTCGGCATCGACATTATCGCCGAAGGCATTGAAACCAAAGCGGAACTTGAGTTTATCGTGCAGTCGGGGATTCGCTATGTGCAAGGGTTTTATTTTGCGGAGCCTGAATTTGAGAAGTTGCCCGTGCCGCGACACATGGGTTAGGAAAGGCAAGTCTCACGAGTGCTTTTCCCTCATAAGAGCGAATGTGAATGGCGCGCACCGGTCGCCCGTCGTTGGACAAGTCCTCATTGAGTAAAACTGCACGCCGAAATGCAGGTCGCTGAAAAAGACGTTTTTTTCATTCGTCCCCTCTATCTGTGAATTCAACATCACGATAAATTTCCGAGAGCGGAATTTCAAGCTCGAGCGAGGGAATCAATAAGTTTGTTTCGAGCGATTGGTATGTCCGCAGAATCCACTCGCCGCCGATTGCTTCGGGGTGAGCGGCGCGGCGGAAGTGTGTGATGCTTACCTGTTCGTAATCGATAAGCACGATGTCGGTAATCGTTGGGTTGGCGATATAGTATCCCAATTTTTTGCCGCCGTCGTAGTTGCGTGTTGAGTCGGAAAGCACTTCAACCACAAGCATGGGGTTGAGTAGCGTCGGCGGATTATCGTCTGAAAATTCAGGTTTGCCGCAGACGGCACTGACATCGGGATATGAATATCCAACGCGCCCGTTTGTTTTTTCGCCCGACTTCACGCGCTGGTCGCTCGTATAGACGCGGCAAGCCCGGTTGTTTTTTTTGAATCCTTCACGCAGTTCGCCAATAAGATTTGCGCAAACCGTGTTATGCGTCGGGTGCGCGCCCGCCATGGCGAAAATGTTGCCGCCGAGAAATTCATACTTCACATCGACGCTTGACGCTTCAAGCGCGAAGTATTCCTCGAGCGAATATGACTTTTTTGTTGCGAGTTGTTCCATTTGAAAATCCTCTGGTTGAAACGCCGTTCATCGTTGCGCCAAAGTTACGATTTTAGGTCGAGCAACTGCTCGAGAAATTCAACTGCATATTTACGCTTCAAGTCGTCGTGGTAGAACTTGCCGGCGACTGGGAGTTTATGTAAATCAAACTGATTTCTGACTTTATTGTCAAGGTGAAACACGCTCATGTCCTTAATAGAAAATGAAATAGCTTGATATCTTTGGCTTTCAACTAAAAAGTTAGAAGAAAAATGCCCCGCATTTTTGACAACATCGAGACGCCTCTTCTTCCCGCGCTTCTTGAAACTCTTAAAGTTTCTGAACGCGCTGATTTTTGTGTCGGTTATTTCAACTTGCGCGGTTGGAAGGTAATCGCCAGCCCTATTGAAGCCATACCCTCTCAAAATCAAACTGTTTGTCGCGTCCTTGTTGGAATGCAACGTCTGCCACAAGACGACTTAAAGCAACTGTTCAGTTTTGCGGAGACGACAATTGACAATGCAACGGCAGTTCGTCTTAAAAAAAAGTTGGCGGAAGAGTTCAAAGAGCAACTCACCATTGGCGTTCCAACAAATAGCGATGAAGCAGGGCTACGACAACTTGCAGAGCAGCTCCGCCGGAAAAAAGTCGCTGTTAAACTGTTTCTGCGCTATGCACTTCATGCTAAACTCTATCTTTTGCATCGCAACGATTACAACAACCCTATTACAGGATTTCTTGGCAGTAGCAATCTAACTTTTTCAGGCTTAAAAGGACAAGGCGAACTCAACATTGATGTGCTTGGACATGACGAGACGAAGAAACTTGCGAAGTGGTTTGAAGAGCGTTGGAATGACAGATTCTGCCTTGACATTTCAGATGAGCTTGCCCAGATTATTGAACAAAGTTGGGCGCGTGAAACGCTAATTCCGCCCTATCACATTCATCTCAAAATCGCCTATCACCTCTCGGAAGAAGCGAGAACAGGGCTTTCGGAATTTGCCTTACCGATGGACTTTCGCGGGAAGTTATTCAAGTTTCAAGAAAACGCCGTAAAAATCGCGGCGCGATATGTTCATAAACAAGGCGGCGTGATGCTCGGCGACGTGGTCGGACTTGGAAAAACGATGATGGCAACCGCGCTTGCAAGAATTTTGGAAGACGATTTCGGTTTTAGCACGCTTATCATCTGTCCGAAAAATTTAATGCCGATGTGGCGAAATTATGCCGAAATATATGGGCTTCACGCTCGCGTCGTCTCGCTAAGCAATGTAATTCGAGAACTGCCTGAAATCCCCGCGCGATTTCGATTGGTGATTGTCGATGAAAGCCACAACCTTCGCAATCGAGACTCCAAGCGATACACCGCGATTCAAGACTACATCTCTCAGAGCAATAGCCGCGTCGTTTTACTTTCAGCGACGCCATACAACAAGATGTATCTCGACCTCTCCAATCAACTCAGGCTCTTCGTCGATGAAAGCAGAGACCTCGGCATTCGCCCTGAACAACTCATCAAAAAATATTACAACGGCGACGAAGCGGTTTTTCAATCTAAGAATCAATGCCCGCCGCGCTCGCTCGTCGCCTTTGAAAAAAGTATGGAATCGGACGATTGGAGAGAACTGATGCGGCTATTTCTCATTCGGCGCACCAGAGGATTTATTCAACAGCACTATGCAGAAACCGATAAAAAAACACAGCGAAAATATTTATCCTTCGCCGACGGCAGACAATCGTTTTTCCGGACACGGCAACCGAAAAACATCACCTTCAAGATTGATGAAAAAAATCCTGACGACCAATATGCCCGCCTTTATGCTGATAACATTGTCGACCTCATCAATCGCCTGAATTTGCCGCGCTACGGGCTTGGCAACTACATCGCGCCTCAAACAAGCAATCCGCTAACGTCCGAAGAAGCAAAGATGTTGGAGAATCTCTCCCGCGCAGGCAAACGCTTAATGGGCTTTTGCAGAACGAACTTATTCAAACGCCTTGAATCGAGCGGGAGCGCATTTCTTGAATCCATCAAGCGGCACTTGCTTCGGAATTATATTTTTCTGTATGCCATAGATAAAAACTTACCGCTCCCGCTCGGCACGCAAGATGCCGAACTGTTGGACACGCGCCTCTCCGACCTTGATATTGACCATTTATTTTCGCAAGACGATGATGAACGCGACGACGAACATCAATTCGCCGGCGCAGCAACACTTGCCGAGAAAATGCTCCTTGCGCTTGCCGAACAAACTTACAGGCAATATGAAACGGTCTTCAAAACGCGATTCAAGTGGCTTCGCGCCTCTTTGTTTGAGAAAACACTTCGAGACGATTTAGCGCAAGATTCAAAAGAACTTCAAGCCCTTTTAGAACTTGCCGGCGAATGGAATCCAAAGAATGACCAAAAATTACTCGCGCTGCTCACGCTTCTCAAAAACAAACACCCGAACGAGAAAGTCCTCATCTTCTCTCAATTCGCCGACACAGTCAATTATCTTGAACGAGAATTGATAAACGAAGGCATCGCAAACGTTGCAGGCGTGAGCGGCAACTCGGAAAACCCAACGCACGAGGCGATGCGTTTTAGCCCCGAAAGCAACTCTGCAAAAGGAAAAATTAAACCTGACGAGGAACTGCGTGTGCTGATTGCCACCGACGTTTTATCGGAAGGACAAAACTTGCAGGACGCGCATATCGTCGTCAATTACGATTTACCTTGGGCGATTATTCGTCTCATTCAACGCGCCGGCAGAGTCGACCGCATCGGGCAAGCCGCCGATACAATTTTATGCTATTCCTTCCTTCCCGCAGACGGCGTTGAGCGCATTATCCGTTTGCGCGCCCGCGTGCGAGAACGCTTACAACAAAACGCCGAAGTCGTCGGCACGGATGAAGCCTTTTTCGAAGATGATACGACCGATAGCCCCATCCGCGATTTATTTACCGAGAAGTCCGGCGTTCTCGACGACGACGACGATGCGGAAGTCGACCTTGCGTCGCAAGCATTGGAAATTTGGAATCAAGCCGTGAAAGCCAATCCCGAACTCAGTAAAATCATTTCTGAAATGCCCAATGTTGTGTATTCAACCAAAGCGCACTCGCCCACACCGACCGAACCCGAAGGCGTCTTGGTTTATACTCGAACCCCTCACGGAAACGACGCGCTCGCATGGATTGACCAACATGGCAAAACCATTACCGAATCGCAATTCGCTATTCTAAATGCAACAAAATGCCTGCCCGATACGCCCGCGCTCCCGCGCCGCGAAAACCATCACGACCTTGTGAAAGTCGGCGTTCATGTCATTCAAGAAATAGAAAAAAACGTCGGCGGACAATTAGGCAAACCGACCGGTGCGCGGTTCAGAACATATGAACGCTTGAAACGATACGCCGAGCAGGTTAAAGGCACATTCTTCGAAACCGACGACCTGCGCAAAACCATCGAGGAACTCTATCGATTCCCGCTCCGAAGCTCTGCGGCGGACGCGCTCAATCGACAAATCAAAGCGGGCGTTAGCGATGAAATCCTCGCCAATCTTGCCATTGCGCTCCGCAGCGAGAACCGATTGTGCATCGTCGAGGAAAATCCCGAACTCCAAGAACCCAAACTCATTTGCTCAATGGGACTGCGAAAGACTTAACCAAACCAATGCACAAAACGAAAATCATAGGCTCAATTTTCAAGGAATTAAAAAAGCCACGCATTGCGTGGCAAATTTCAAAAAGTGAACGCGCCGCGTTCACAATTAAGTTGCGCCGATAAAAATGATGCCGTTACTTTTAAGAGAGAAAAATTTGATTGAACAGTAACTTTTGCTTCGCCAACCTCAACAACACTGCGCCATGCCAACTTTAACCGATACCGCCAAAGCCGCACTTCGCCAATTTAAGTTCAAAGAACTCTTCAACGAACTCGGTTGGGACAATTATGATAACGCGCACACGCTTTCGGTGAAAGACAAAACCTTTCCCATTCAAGCCGTCGCCCAAAAGCGCGGCGTGCAAATTTTCACCCATCGCTCAACTTCAATTCCCAACTATCAACTGCGTCGCGACATCCACCTTGCCGCACGGAACATCGCCCTCGAACACCTCATCATTTTTACCGATACGGCGCAAACCTCCCAAGTTTGGCTCTGGGGAAATCGGGAAAACGGCAAAACCTACATCCGCGAACATCGCTACGATAACACCCAAAGCGGCACCGCACTCTTCCAAAAATTGGAACGCATCGCCTTCGCGCTCTCCGAAGAAGAAGCCCTCGACATCACCGCCGTTACCTTCCGACTGAAAGACGCACTCGACCGCGAAAAACTAACCAAAAAATTCTACGACGTCTTCGGCAAAGAACAAAAAGCCTTCCTCAACGCCATTGCAGGCATTCCCGACGGCGAACTCCAACAGTGGTATGCTTCCGTCATGATTTCCCGCCTGATGTTCATTTACTTCATTCAGAAAAAGAACTTCCTTGACGATAACCCGAACTATCTCAGCGAGAAACTTGCTCGCGCTGACTTCGAAAACAAAAACTTTTACCGCGACTTCCTCATTCCGCTTTTCTTCAAAGGGTTTGCCCAAGAATCCCGCTCGCCGCACATCACCAAACTGCTCGGCGACGTGCCTTACCTCAACGGCGGCTTGTTCCTTCCGCACAGCATCGAGGAAAAACACGGCAACGCTATTCAAATCCCCAACGCCGCCTTCCAAAAACTTTTCGCCTTCTTCAACCAATACCAATGGCACTTGGACGACCGCCCGCTTGGAAACGACAAAGAAATCAACCCCGACGTGCTCGGCTACATCTTCGAGAAGTATGTCAATAACAAGCAAATGGGCGCCTACTACACCAAAGAAGACATCACGGGCTACATCTCCGAAAATTCCATTCTGCCGTTCATCTTCGATAAGGTCAATTCCATCAAGCCCAATGCGCTGCCCAACCCCAACGACTTCATCACCGAAAATAAAAGCCTGCAAGCCTTCTTGCGCGAAAAAATTGAATCCACCGACAGCCTTTCCTTCTTGCACACGCTTTACTTTCGCGTCCTCAAAGAACTCAAACTCCTTGACCCGACCGTCGGAAGCGGCGCGTTCCTCTTTGCCGCCCTTAAATTGCTCCTGCCGCTCTACACCGAAACGCTCGACCGGCTTCGCACACCGTCGCCGAACTTGACTTCCCGTCGCTTTCGCCGGAACGCAAAAAACTCGCCTCCGATGTTCAGAACGAACTCGCCGCCATCGCCCACCACAAAAGCGAAGACTACTTCATTCTCAAAACCATTATCCTCAATAATCTTTACGGCGTCGACCTCGTCGAAGAAGCCGTCGAAATCTGCAAACTGCGGCTCTTCCTCAAACTCGTTGCCACCATCGACCAAAAAAGCGACCTCGAACCCTTGCCCGATATCGACTTCAACATCAAAGCCGGAAATTCGCTCGTCGGCTTGCTCGATAAACACGCTATCCCGCTCGAACTCCAAGATATGCTCCCCGATATTCAACGCTTCTCCCGAAACCTCCAAGCCTTTCGCCAAAACCAACTGCTCGCCCAAACCGCCAGTGCCGAACCCATTGACCTTGCCAAAGCCAAAGCCGAACTCTTGAAAGAAGAAAAAGCACTCGTCGAAAAAGCCAACCGCTTCGTGAAACTCAAAAACGCCTTTCACTGGCTCATCGAGTTCAACGCCATTTTAGAAAGCGGCGGCTTCGATGTCATTATCGGAAACCCGCCATATGTGGAATACAGCAAAGTGAAAAAAGACTACACCATTTCTGAAAAAGAGTATAAAACCTTCAAGTGCGGAAACCTTTACGCCTACTGTATCGAGCGGAGTTTCAATGTGTTGAAACAGGGCGGACGGTTTGGCATGATTGTTCCGATAAGTGCTTTTGCGAATCAAAGTATGTTGGAATTACAGAGAATTACAAAGCAAAAGCAAAGTGTTTACTTGTCAAGTTTCCATCAAAGACCTGCTCAGTTGTTTGATGGGGTTTTACAACGACTATCAATTTTACTTTTACAGAACGATAAGGCTGATTCAAATAGCGTGTTTACTACTCCTGTTTACCGATGGTACGCCTCTGAAAGAGAATCTCTATTTTCAAAAATCAAATACACTAAGACGTCACAAGATTCACAAACTCATTTTTTGAAATTCGGCTCACAACTTGAAACACGAATTCATTCCAAATTTTTGTTGCATCAAAAAATCGAAAAATATCTCGCCCCTGATATTCGCGGTAGCACTTCTAATTTTGTTTCATACAGAACCGCAGGCGGAGGTTATTGGTGGACTTTCCTGAATACAGAATTTCAAACAGAGTCTTTAAGTAACAAACGAGCTTTTTTTGATAAGAAATATGACGCAAAAGTATTTATGGCAGCACTTAACTCATCATTATTTTGGTGGTACTACTACACAAACTATGATCTTTTCAACTTAAAAGATTATATGATTTTTAGCTTCAGAATGAATTACCCTGCTGAAATCAACATTTTAAAACAGCTCTCGAGATTGTCTATTGATTTGGAAAAAGACTACAAAAAAAATGTTTGTAGTTACCAAATAAATAGCAAAACGAGAGGTAAAAATGAAACGCTTACTTACCAAAACTATAAATCCAAACCCATCATAGACGAGATAGACAAGGTATTGGCGGCGCATTATGGGTTTAGTGAGGAGGAATTGAATTTCATCATCAATTACGACATCAAGTATCGGATGGGCAAGGGCGCGGCGGAGGAAGAGGAATAAGCAACACGGAAAAAGTATTAACCTTTTTGGTGTATAAAATTGTAAATCCCCTTTATGGAGATTATATTCAAGTCGGAGAGGGCGGCAAAAGAGTTCAACAGCGCGAAAGCACTCACACGGGAACACGGAGACCGCCGAGCGTCGCGCTTGTGCCGATAAATTGAAATTTGGTTTTGGGATTGCTTCGCAAAATTCTCTCTCGCAGTCGCCGCAGAAGCATGGCTGTTTCAATGCCTTTCGCGCCATCGTAAGTATGCACTTCGTCCATCACAATAAACTTCCAGCGCGTTGCCGTGTCGCCGTCAAAAAACGAAGAATCTTGCGGGCGAAGCAAAAGATATTCGAGCATTGCATAGTTCGTGAGCAAAATGTGCGGCGGACGGGCTTGCATTTGGTCGCGTGAGAGCAGTTCGTTTTCTAATGGTTCTTCGTTGTATTGCACTTTGTAAGTTTCATTTGCCACCTCTTCCTCTTCCTTCGTTTCGCCGATGTATCTGCCGAAGGTGATGCCATTTTTGCCCTCCCGCGCCAGCAAGAGACGGAGGCGTTTCATTTGGTCGTTGGCAAGGGCGTTCATTGGGTAAAGGAGCAAGGCGCGCACACCTGGTTGCGAGAGCGTTCCAGATTCTTTTTCGCGCAAGAGATGTTCCAAAATCGGCAATAAAAAACTTTCCGTCTTGCCGCTTCCTGTGCCGGTCGAGACGATGAGATTTTTCCCAGAGAGTGCTTTCTCCAACGCCTCCGCTTGATGCGCGTAGAGCGGACGATTGTAGATGAGTTCGTCCGTATCTGATTTGTCAACACAAATTCCACTCTTGTTGTGCGGTGCAAAGTGCTTTGAGAGTTTATTGCTTTCAACAAGGTCTTTGATGGATGCGCCGGGTTTGTATGGGGGCATCGCGTCCAAAAACGGACCTTTGAAAAAGGCTTCGTCGACATTAAGCTGCTTATCAAACGAGCGTTTGAACTCGGCATCTTTAATGTCGAAGGTTGTTTTGATGTATCGGCGGTAACGCTCGGCGATATGACGAGAGGTTTCTATGGGTTGGATTGGCATTGGGCAACAGTTGTGGTTGAAAAGATGTAATTGAGACCTATTATCTCGTTGTAATCCATGCGGCTAAATTTTCTCGAACTCGCTTCAATCGTGAAGCATCGATTTCACCGATTTTTCCTGTCAAAATAGAGCCATCAACGACTGCAAGTCTTGTTACGCGAATCACGCTTTCTTTGACCAAGCCCGACTGAGTAAAATCGGAATCCGTCGCGAGCATCAGTTCGTCTACGCCCGATGTGAAATATTGAAGTTGCGTCGATATCATACAGAGCAATCAGTCGTCGTGTATTGTTGACATTTGGCAAATCAGCAATGCTGGACGCGGCTTTTTTTGCGCGAAGTCGGTTTGCGGAAAATCAAAAATGACGATATCGCCGGCGCGTTTCATTTCCACTTCTCTACGAACTTCACGGTTTCATAGTCAGAGATGTCTTCATCTTCCATGCCGCGCATGGCTGAGGCTAACGAAAAGTCCGACCACGCCGAGTCCATCTGTCGTTGCTCGCGTTCAGCGCGTTTCGCCAACACAAACTCAATGTAGTCAAGCACTTCTCGTTGCAAGTGTTCGGGAAGTTGGGAGGATTTTTGACGTATTTGCTCTACGATGTTCATATCAAAATGGCGTTTTTGAAGTCTTCTAAATTTGACAATGTGGGTTGAATTCTGCAAAAACTCAATTCATAAATTGACGAAGCGGTTTCCATCTTCACATAAACCTTGTTTGCGATTGAATAGCAAATGGTAAAGTTCATGGTTTGTTGCTTTCGGAAAGCCAGTTGTCCGCTCGTCTCAAACAGCACCTCGCTTACTTTCGCATAAAAAGTATCTTCTCCTACTCGAATTCCCACCAACGCGCCGCGCTGAAACCAATCGGGCAATTCAGTTTCGATTTTCAAGTCTTTTTCAACTCTGCCGCCTTTGTTCGTTGCAACGAGTTTTATGCCCGATTGAAGTTGAGCCATCGGTATCTGCATTTCGCCCGACGCGCTAACCGTGCCGATGTTCGGCTCAATTCTCACGTCATCGGCACGATATGTTTGCCAAAAAACTTTTATCGTTTCTGCATCGTGAACGGTCGCTTCAAATCTCTCAATGTATGGCTTGGCAAATTCCGCTTTAACCACCTTGGTTGGAATATCTTTTCCCTCATTTCCAAGCGTTACAAGCGTGTAGGTCGCGCCGTGTTCGGGCTGAATCACACGCTCGCCTTGCGCTTCAACTGTTCCGAATGGATGAATTTCCACTTCTTGTGCATCAATGACTTTCCAAATGAGTTTGAAGTCCGTGCTGTTTAATTGCACGGCTTGAAAGCAAACAATCAGCGGCTGTCGGGCAATTGCAACGGTTGCTAATGCGAGCATCTTATCCGTTTTTGCAATCAACGTGTAAAAATCCAAAGATTCGGTCTTTACGAAGCGTTCTCCCCTCGGGCTGAAACCATTGCCGCGAGGAATGTTTTTTATCTCGACTTCCGTTGCATTCGTGCGCCATATCAGTTTAAAGCCGTCATGTTCATTCTCTCGAAAAGGTCTCGATTTGAACTCAACATTTAAGCGTTGCACTTGAAATTGTGTAACAATCGCATTGGCATTTACAATACCGCAAATCATGTTTTCATATTCTTCTCGCAAATTCTTCACGGATTGATGATTCTCCGAATAAAGAAACGCTTGAAATCTTTCCCTAATTGCGCTGGGCGACGCAAGAAACAGATGAATCCATTTCTTCGCTCTGTCTTGCTCATTTCGTTTGTGCAGATAAGTCAAAATAGCGGCGAACTCATTTTCTTTAATTCTAATTCCATCGTTGGGTTGTTCCAATACAACGTCAAGTAACACTTGCTCACGTGTTCTCAAGTGGTCTGCAAACCTCACGCTACCAATGTTGAAGTTTGAATCAAACATGATGGGAACATCAAACGGCGAAAGTTCCTTCTGCTTTTCCCAGCCTGTTCGTCTTGTGCGTGCTTGAACGCCGTATTCGCCCTCATGTTGAAACTCATGAGCGATTGTATTCACGCCATCAGGAAGCGGTATAACAATTGGCTTCTCCCAAAGGCGGCACAAGTTCCAGAAAACAAGTTCGCGGTTTTTGAACCCTTCGGCATTGTCTTTTATTTTAAACGAGACGGTTTTATCCTGAACCGTTGCCCGAATCTCTGGCTCCCACGCTTTGTAGGTTTTCAGGACTTCAAGCGTCTCGCCGTTTTCAAACTGAAACAGGAAGTCCAACTCCATGTTGGCGTTGGCGCGGTCTCGGAACGGCGCAAGATCTATGCGGCACGAGGCATCGTTTATGCGCACGACTTGGGTGTGCACGATTTGCCCGTTGTTTCTAATGCAGAACTTTACGCTTGTGTGGGGTTTGCAGAACATCGCTTCGAGAAACGTGCTCGCTTGCAACGAAGGCAGTTTATCGGCAGGAAGCGAAAGCGGTTCAGATGAAAAAGAGCCATCGCCGATGCGCCACGCTTGTCGCGGAATCGGAATCGAGAGCCGAACATTGTTGTATGGAATTTCCGCCCGATTTTTTTCGGTAAACAATTCCACTTGATTTTGTCCGACGCAAAGTATGGGCGTTTTGTTGGCGGGATATTCATTTTTATTCAACCGAAGTTTTAAATCGGGCAAGTAGGCGAAGCGCAACGCATCAAGCCCTCTCGCACCCCGCAGGTGAATGGTATGCACGCCTTCCCGCAAACCCAATGTAGACAAGGCGATTCGGGAGTTGATGTTGATTTCTTTTTTCTCGCCGTTCACAAATAGCCGCAGTTTCGAGAGCGAGTTTTCGGAAATATTTTTTATCACGAGTTCAGGAAGTTCTGTGTAGGCTTCTGTTTCGCCCTCATCGGTCATCGCATAAACCGGTCGTTCGCTCAGCGCTATCGGATTTCCGACAAGTGTTACTTCGGGCGCATCGCTGACCTCGATCGTTTTGCGTTCAGCCCCGTGTTCCAACACAAGTTCAGATTGATGGCTCAAATCAAGCCACTCGCAACGATAGTCTTTCCAGTCGCCGCGCAGTGATTCGGATTCAATCCGGGGTCGGACATCTGCTGGTATTGTGAACCTTTTATGATGAACTAATATGATATGCCGTTTTGGCAGTTGAAATTCGCCACGAGTGAGTTGTTTGCCGTTTGGGTTGAACGCATAGACATCGCGTTCTGGCGCAACCATGCTTCCTGTTATTTGATTGATAATGATAAGGCGGTCTGAATCGAAGAGAAGTTTTGGACGAGTGGCTCTCGAATTAGGTGGATTGTGTTGTAAAAACTGAACGAAGGCGTTAAAAAACGCTTCGCTTACGCCGAAATCTCCTGCGCAAATTGCTTCGTCGTTATCTAAAAGCGCATCGCGCATTTCAATGCAGTCGCTCAAAAAAGAACGCGCTGAATTACCGTAGAGGTCAAAAAAACGCTTGATGGTTTTCGGCATCGGAGGGTTGAGTAGGGTATTGAGATGTTCAAGCGGGTCGTCTTTCATCAAGACCCGTTCAAAGAAATTCTGCCAATGTCGGCTTGGCAATCCGCCGTGAAGCCAAATCGTGTTTCGAACCAGACGATTTTGATTCCGTAGGAATCGGAGTTTGAATCCGTAGCAGGTTTGTTCAACAAAATCCCGAATATCGTTCTGCTTGTTGACATCTAAGGGTGTATTCTCAAAGAAAATTTTAGAGAGGCGATTGTAAAACGTGTCCAATTCGGCGTATTCATCGTCAGCCATCGCGGAAGCAAATGCGGCAAGAATGGTAAGACGGTTGCCGTCTAATCTTGGCGAGAGCGGAAAGGCGTTCTCGCCAAGTAACTCTTTGGCAGCGTCAATGACTTGCTGTTCATCATAATCAATGTCGTAGAGCAAGCGATTGGTTTGGCTTGGGAGCGCGGCGAGTTTCTCGCGCAGAGAAGTCTCTAAGTCGTTACTGTGAGGCATAACGAGTTAGTTTAAGATTTTTCGGTTCAACTGTCAGATGCGCAAAACATTTCAATGAAAAATAAAATCTGTTTCAAAGAAGATTCTCACTACGTGGCGAAATTCACAACTGAACGCGGCTTGTTCACTGTTGTGGCAATTTGTGAGGAAGATGCGCTATCGGACAACTCGCGGTCTTGCCATCACGCGAATTGCGCTATATTTGCCCCCAATTAAACTTTTCGTCGTTCTTCACATGAAAAAAATCAATCTCATTTTCGCCACGCACAATCATCAGCCGATTGGCAACTTCGATTCTGTTTTCGTTGAAAATTACGAGCGCGCCTACAAGCCGTTCCTCGATGTCTTCGAGAACTTTCCGCGCTTGAAAATCGCTAAGCACTACACGGGCATTTTGTTCGAGTGGCTGTTGCAAAACCGTCCTGAACTGCTTCAACGCCTGAAAACCCTTGTGCAGAAAGGGAATGTGGAACTTGTCAGCGGTGGATTTTACGAACCGATTTTAGCCGTCATTCCTGATGAAGATAAGGTCGGGCAGATTCAAAAGCTCACCAAGTTCATCAAAAAGCAGTTTGATTACGATGCCGTCGGCTTGTGGCTCGCCGAGCGGATATGGGAACAGCATCTGGTCAAGCCCCTCGCGCAAGCGGGCATTAAGTATGTGATTTTAGACGACACGCACTTCAAATACGCAGGTTTGAGCGACGACGAACTTCACGGCTACTACATCACCGAAGAACAAGGCTACACGACTTGCCTCTTCCCCGTCTCAAAAACACTTCGCTACACGATTCCTTTTGAAGATGTTTCTGCAACGATTGAGTATTTGCGTTCAATCGCCACAGAAGATGGCAAGCGGGTTGCTGTATTTGCAGACGACGGCGAAAAGTTCGGCGGCTGGCCTGGCACATATGAACACACCTACACACGCAATCATTGGCTCGAGAAATTTTTCACCGCGCTCGATGATAATCGCGATTGGATTCGCACCATGACTTTCCAAGAAGCCCTTGCGGAACTGAAACCCGTCGGCAGGATTTACCTCGCCAATGCCTCTTATGCCGAAATGATGCACTGGGCACTGCCGAACACAAAATCGTTTCAAGATTATGAAACCTTCGAGAAGCGCTTGAAAGAAGAAGGGCTTTACAGCGACTACAACATCTTCGTGCGAGGCGGCTTTTGGCGTAACTTCATGGTGAAGTATCCTGAATCGAACCAAATGCACAAGCGCATGCTTGAAGTCTCCAAACGCGCCCGCACTTTGCAAGAGCAAGGTTTGAAAGTCAGTGCGAAAACGCTCGATAAAATCTGGGCGGCGCAGTGCAACTGCCCGTATTGGCACGGCGTTTTCGGCGGCACATATCTGCCCAACCTTCGCCACCCGATTTATGAAAATTTGATTGAAGCCGAGTCGGAGTTGGATAAACTCGATAACAAAAATGGCGATGTGCTTGCCACGATTCAAGATTTCGATGCCGATGGACAAGACGAAGCCACGCTTAAAAACACCGAACTTGCCCTTTACTTCAAACCGTCCGACGGCGGCAAACTCATTGAACTCGATTACAAGCCAGCGAAGAAAAATCTCATTGACGTTGTAACGCGCCGCGAGGAAGGCTACCACAAGCGACTCTTGCAAGCCAAACAGCAACGAGGCGAACTCATCGCTGAAATGCACAACGCCGTTCAGATGAAAGAGCAAGGTTTGGAGTCGCAACTCGTTTATGATTGGTATCGCCGTGCAAGTTTGGTCGAGCATTTCTTGCCGCTCGATACAACGCTGGGCGAGTTACAAAAAAATCATCAGCGCGAACTCGGCGATTTTCTCATCAGCCCGTTTGAAGCCACGCTCGGCGGCACGAAGGCAAAGCGCACGCTCACTCTGACGCGCGTCGGAAACCTTCACTTCAACGGTGCAAATCATACGCTTGAAGTTTCAAAAACCATCACGCTTGCCAAAGGCAAATCGGAGTTCACGGTCGACTACACGCTCACGCTTCACGGCGAGGGCAAGTTCAAGCTGTATTTCGGCGTGGAAAATCTTTACGGCTTGCTCGCAGGCGACGCTCCCGACCGCTATTACTACTTCGACGACATCTCGCTTGAGAACAATCGCTTGAACAGTGTTGGCGAAGTGCGCTCTAAAATGGTCGGCTTGAAAGATGAATGGCTGAAAATTCACGCTCGATTGGACGCGACGGAAGAAGCACGCGTCATGCGCTATCCGATTGAGACGATTTCGCTTTCGGAAGGCGGCTTTGAGCGCGTCTATCAAGGCTCCTGCGTTGTCATGCTCTTCGAAGTCGAACTCTCCAAAAAGCCCGTAGAACTCTCGCTCACGCAACGCTTTTCGCGAACGTAGGCGATGCGCGGGGCTACAATCACTTCCAACCGATGCCGTCGCCGAACTTGTATCGGTTCGGAATCGTAACGGGCAGTTTGCCTTTGGGTTCAAGTTCGCCTTTGAGCACTTTTGCAACCGCCGTCTCGCTGGCAAGCCCCGCCGAGTAAGCGCAGATATAAGCGTCGGGCTCGCTGTATCCCATCACAAGGTAGGGCGTGCCGAAGGAAACGAGCACGAGTGGAATTCCCTTCTTTTTCAAACGCTCAATGAGTTTTTTGAGAAATTTATCCTGCTCTTTATCCAAGCCGAACTTGCCTTGCCAAGCGCGGGTATCAGCATAACTGGAGACGACCACCACATCGGCACGTTCGGCTGAAAAGAGTGCCATGTCGTAATTCATCTTGTTGCTTTGTGCGCCAAGTTGATAGCGAAGCGTGTTGCTGAATCGCTTTTGCAGTTCTTCGTGAAATGTTTTTCCAACCTCGCATGATGCCGAGTTTTGAAGCGAGATGTTGACGATTTTTCCGTGATACTCGCCGAGCGGTAACAAACGATTCTTGTTGGAAAGCAAGGTGACGGATTTATCGGCGATTTCTTGCGCAAGGGCTTTATGCGGTTTAATCCCAACGATTGCAGAAATAGAATCCAGTGAAGGGAGGCGATTGAGATGCAAGCCAAGCCACTCTTTGAGCACAAGCAATTTGCGCACCGATTCGTTAAGCCGTGCTTCGGAAATCGTGCCGTTGCGCACCGCTTCAAGAAGCGCGTTGTAGGCGATGTCGGAATCAGGCGAAAGCAAAATGACATCGTTGCCAGCAAGAAAGGCTTTCACAGCAGCTTCACCTGCGGGAAAATGTTTCTTCACGCCACGCATGCCCATGCCGTCGGTTACGGTTAAGCCTTTGAAGCCGAGTTCCGATTTCAAAATCTCGGTCGTGATGGTTGGCGAAAGCGAGGCAGGCAGAGTGTAGGAGCCGTTGTTGAGTTTGGGCAAGGCAAGATGCCCGACCATCACGCTCATCACGCCACTCTCGACGGCATACTTGAACGGTTTGAGTTCAACAGTTTGAAGACGATTTTTTTCAAAGTTCAAAACGGGCAAATCCTTATGGCTGTCGATGTCGGTGTCGCCGTGTCCGGGAAAGTGTTTAGCAGTGGCAATCATGCCCGCTTTTTGTGTGCCGTTGATAAAGGCAGACGCCATTGTGGCGGTCGAAGAAATATCTTCGCTGAACGCACGCGTGTTGATGATGGGGTTGTAAGGATTGTTATTGAGGTCAATAGCGGGTGCATAGTTTTGATGAATGCCAAGGGCGCGCGCTTCTTTGGCAGTGATTTCACCGACTTTGAAGGCGTAGTCGGGATTGCGCGTTGCGGCAATTGCCATTGCGCACGGAAACTCGGTCGTGCGGTCAATGCGCATTGAGACGCCCCATTCCATGTCGGCAGAAATCAGCAAGGGATATTTCGCCAAACGTTGATAACGCGTGGCAAGCATCGCCGCTTCATAGACATCGCCACGCGAAAACATCACGCCGCCAATTTTTCCTTGCCGAATTAACTCCGAATTCTTGACGAAGACCTCTTCATCGTCGCTCTTGTAGCGCGTGTAACTTTGCACGCAAAACACTTGCCCAACTTTTTCTTCCACCGTCATGACCGATAAAATCGAATCTGCCCATTGCCACCGTTGCGAGAAAATCTCTGGCGTGAGCGGCGGCTTTGACAACACATCAGAAATCGGTTGCCCTGACAGCACAAATGAAAAGCTCAAAAAAAGAAAAGTGAACACGTATCGCATCGCTGTTGGTGAAGTTCAAAGCCAAAGATAAGAAACCAACTCGTTACTCGCTTTTAACCAGAGCGGCAATGGCGTATATTGCAAGGACTTTACACGCCACTCTTCAAAAAATCAAACCACTCTCGACCCATGCGTGCGCTTGTGCTTCTATTCTTTTCTATCCTGCTTGCAACCTGCAATCCGACCAAGCCTAAAGAAGGCTTTGCAGACTTTGAAGAAGGTCGGCTCGCCTCGCTTTCGACGAAACCTGTGGATTTAGAGGATTCTTCGTTGCCACTTGAAATCGTATCGGCAACGCCGCAGGGCGAAATCGATTCGCCCGACCAAGCGCAAAACATCGCTGTGATGTTTAACCAACCGATGATTGCCATGGGCGAGGAATCACAATCGGCTTCTGTAAAAAACTTGCTTCAAATCAAACCCGATGTCAAAGGCACAACACGCTGGATTGGTTCACGCACGCTCATCTTTACGCCAAGCGATTCGCTTCCGTTTGCAACCGCTTTCACCATCACCGTTCCGAAAACCGTGAAGTCGCGCTCTGGCAAATCGCTTAGCGACGATTACACCTTCACCTTTTCGACGCCGAGCGTCAAACTCGTCGAGCATTATCCCTACGGCACGTATCAACAACTCGGCTTGAACGACACGCTCGTCTTGAAGTTCAATCAAAAGGTCGATGTGAATCTTGCAAGCAAAATCAAAATTGAAGATTCAAAAGGCAATAGCGTCAAGTTCTCGCTCTCGCAAAAGAGTGCCGACGACTTGAAAAAACTCATCGACTTTTATCGCAAGACTGACCGCTACGCGCCTGCCTATTGGTTCGAGCAAAGCAAAAACGCCGATAAGATTCTTTTCCTCACGCTTCAAATGACGGCGGGCGAAACCTATAAACTCACCTTTGACGAGGGGAAATCCTCCTTCGACTTTGCGCCGTTCAAACGCTTCGAGCTTGAAAGCGCAACGTCCTTCGACATCAAGCCCAACGACGGAATAACGCTCTCGTTTTCAAATCCTGTGTCGCTGAAAGATTTGAAAGCCAATATCACGTTCTCGCCTGCTCTGGAATTAGGGATTGATGATGAATCATCTTACTACACGCCGACGCCGTCATTCTATCCGCCGTTCAAAGCGGCAACGACTTACACGGCGACCATTTCCAAAAACCTCGCCGACCGCTTCGGCAATAAACTTGGAAGAGATGTAGAAGTGAAAATCAACGTCGGCGACTACGCGCCGCGCGTCATCATTCCAACAGGCGTCGGGCTTGTGGAAAATGATTTGAGCGACACGAGCTTTTATCCCAGCCTCGTGATTCGCGGCATGAATGTGCCCTCAACCGAACTCAAATACGCCTCGCTCTCGCCCGAAGACGTGATGAATTTGAAGACCGATTACTACGGAAGCAATTTCGAAGTGCCACTCTCAAAGCTAAAATTCACGACGACTGAATTCGAGAACAAGAAAAACGAAAGTTCCGTCCGCAAGTTTGATTTGCGGGAAGTTTTCGGCGGACAAAATTCAGGCATTGCCTATTTGGAAGTTCAATCGCCTTCGTTCTACGAAAAAGGAAAGTTTGAAAAACTCTCGACGCTGGTTCAAGTGTCTTCGCTCGGCGTTTCGGCAAAGTGGTCAAAAGAAAATTCGCTGGTCTTTGTAACGCGGCTTAAAGAAGGCACGCCCGTCTCAAATGCAATGGTGCGCGTCTATCAAGGCGGCAAACTGCTCTGGTCGGGCGAGACGAATCAAAACGGCGTGGCGGAAATTGCAAAGAGCATTGACATAAACGGCGCGCCGATTTACGCGTTTGCTTTTTTTGAAAATCAACTCGCCTACACCACATCAGGCTGGGATTACGGCATCGAGCCGTATCGATTCGGACTCTACGACATCGGCGGCGAGATGGACTACTACCCGAAAACGACGGTGGGAGGCGTCTTCACAGAACGCGGCATTTATCGCGCTGGTGAGACGATTTTCTTCAAAGGCATCTTGCGCGACTTAAAACAAGGCAAATGGAAACTGCCAACGCGAAAGCAAGTCTATGTCTCTATCCGCGACAGCAAAGGCGAAACCGTCTACGGCAAAATGCTCAATCTTTCAACAGACTTCGGTTCGTTTAGCGATTCGCTTCTCACAAAGCCCAATGCGCCGCTTGGTTTTTACTCGATTCAAGTCAAAGGTTCAAATCGAGAAAGCGATTACGATATGTTTGCCAGCGACGAGTTTCGCATTGAAGCCTATCGCCCCGCGACATTTGAAACGAAAATCTCGTCATCACAAAGTTCGTTTGTTCGAGGCGATATGTTTGTGGCGACTGTTGAAGGGCGATACTTATTCGGCGCACCGATGATTGGCGACAACGCCACTTGGTCGCTCACGCAAAGCACACTTGAAAACTTTTCCTTCCCCGATTACGACGGCTATTTCTGGCAACCGCTTTCGTGGAGCAGGCAGAGCGAAGACCAATCAAGTTCGCTCTTGGCGTCAGGCTCTGGCACGCTGGATAAACTTGGGCAGGTTTCGCTCTCACAAAAATTAGACTTCAACATTTCATCGCCTTCAATACTCACGCTGGAAGCAGAAGTCGTTTCGCCCTCGCGTCAAGCAATTGCCGAGCGTCAGAGTTTCAAATTTCACCCTGCCTCGTTCTACATCGGCTTAAAACCACAAACAACTTTCACGAAAGAAAACACGGAACTGCCTGTGGAAGTCGTAACGGTGGGCGTCGACGGCAAGCAAGTGTCACAAAAGGTATCGGTCGAAGTCGTGCATCGTCAATGGGTGAGCGTCAAGCAAGCAGGTGTGGGCGGCAGATACGAATGGCGTTCAGAACAAATCGATAGCACGATTTTCAAAACCGACGTCGCCACAAAAGACGCAGGCGCAGTCCGTTTCAACGCACCCATCAAAGGCGCAGGACTTTACTTCATCAGAGCCACAGCGAAAGACGCCAAAGGCAACAGTGCCCGAAGTGAAGCCTACGCCTACGCTTACGGCGGCGGCTACTCGGCTTGGGAACGCACCGACGACGACCGCCTGACGCTCACAACCAACAAGAAAACTTACAAGCCCAACGAAACCGCCTTGCTCCTTGTGCAATCGCCATATGAAAGCGCGACCGCCCTGCTCACGATTGAGCGCGAAGGCATTTTAGAGCACAAAGTGTTTGAACTCAAAGGCACTGCCCCAGCGATTGAAATTCCCATCAAGGAAGATTACTTGCCCAACATCTATGTCTCCGTCATGCTTATCAAAGGCAGAACGGCACTGCCGAAAGCGGGCGAAAGCGATTTAGGCAAACCGTCGTTCAAAATTGGCTACGCCAAACTTGTGGTTGAGCCAAGCGGACGCAGACTTCAAGTGCGCATTACGCCGAAGAAAAAAGAGTTTCGCACGGGCGAGCTGCTCGAAGCCGAGCTTGAAGTCAAAGACGCCAAAGGCAACGGTGTGAGAAGTGAAGTCGCTCTTGCCGCCGTCGATGCAGGCGTTTTGAACCTTATCGGATACACGATGCCCGACGTCTTCGAGACGTTTTATCGCGAGCGCGGCTTGGGCGTGAAAACCTCGCAAAGCCTCTTGCACCTCATTGAGCAACGCAACTACGGCGAAAAAGGCGAAGCACGCGGCGGCGACAAAGGCGGCGAAGGCACGGGCGGCTATGCCTTCCGACAAAATATGATAACGACACCGTATTGGAATCCGTCCATCATCACCGATGCAAACGGCAAAGCCAAAATCAGTTTCAAACTGCCCGACAACCTCACCACTTTCCGCTTGGTGGCGGTTGCCAGTACCGTCGAGGCATTTGGGAAATCGCAAACCGACGTCGTCGTCAATCAGCCGCTCACGATGACTGCCGCGCTTCCGCGATTTGCACGCATCGGCGATAAGTTTGAAGCGGGCGTTACTGTCAGCAATTACACCACTCAAAAAACAACGGTCAAAGTGAGCGTTGCGGCAAACGGGATTAAATCCGTCGGCAATTTGATGCAAAGCGTTTCGCTCGATGCCAATGAGTCCAAAGAAGTGCGTTTCAAGTTCGAAGCCGAAGCGGAAGGCAAGGCAGAATTTGCATTCATTGCCGAAAGCGATGCGGGCAATCGAGACGCATTGAAAACCACGATTCCAATTCAGACGCCATATATCAAAGAAGTGCTTGCGCTTGTAGGCTCAACGGAGTCGCGCGTTTCCGAGACCGTGCGCATTCCAAAAAACGTATATGCAAACTTGGGCGAACTAACCGTGCAAGCCTCGTCGACGGCACTTGCGGGACTGCGTGAGGCGGCGCGATATGTTTTTGAATATCCCTTCGGGTGCTTGGAGCAAAAAGCGTCGGGCGTTCTGCCCTACATCGTCGCCACCGACCTTATCTCGAAGTTCAATCTCAAAACACAAGCCGATACGGCGAAAGGCGGCATCAAAGCCGTTGTGGAGCAAACGCTCGCCGAGTTTGAGAAGTATCAAACTTACAGCGGCGGCTTTGCTTATTGGCAGGGCGGTGTTCAACCGAATGATTACGCAACAGTCTACGCCACCTACGCCTTGCTCAAAGCCAACGAAGCAGGCTACGATGTGAGTGAAAATGTTTTACGAAATGCGCTCGGCTATTTGCGCACGGTGCTGAACAAATCCGACGAGTCAAGTTATGGCTTCCGTGCCATTTCGGTAACGAAAGCCTACGCGCTCTTTGTGCTGGCAATGGCTGGCGAGTTTAATGCCTCGGCGGCGGAGCAGTTGTATCAAAATCGAGCAAGGCTTTCGGCAGAGGCGAAGTCGTATTTACTGCGCGTCTATGCCCGACAAGACGCACCGCTTCTTGCCTCAAAAGCCAAAGGCAAAATCAAATTTGGAAGCAATGCGTCGGAACGCGCCGAAACGCTTGCGCGCGAACTTATGAATATGGCGAAAGTGCAAGAAGCCACCATTCATTTCGAGGACGGCTCGGAGCAAGATTACACTTGGACTTTCGGCTCAAATGTGAAAACAACTGCCGTCGTCGTTTCCGCTTTGATGGAAGCGAATCAAGACAAAACCTTCGCCGAAAAAGTCGTCAATGGGCTACTCGCGTCGCAGAAGAACGGACGCTGGAACAACACGCAGGAAAACATCTTCGCCCTCGAAGCCCTCAACCTTTATTTCAAAAAGTATGAAAGCCAAGAGCCGAACTTTACTGCAAAAATTGTGCTCGCCTCGCAATCCTTGCTCGAGCAATCGTTCAAAGGACGCACGCTCGATGTGAAGGTTCAATCGACAGGATTGGAGAAATTTTCAAAAGGGCAAAACCTTTCGCTCGACATTGAAAAAAGTGGCACAGGAAAACTTTACTACGGAGTTCGCCTCGCCTACTACCCGACTTATGCTGTTGAGCCAAGGGATAACGGCATCGCGCTCTCCAAAACAATTGAACCGCTTTCAGGCAGAAGCAAAGAGGGTTTGGTGAAAGCGGGCGACGTGGTGAAAATCACCCTGCAAATCGCCGTTGCGGAAGAGATGAATTTCGTGGCGATTAACGACGCGCTCGCGGCTGGATTAGAAGCCATTAACCCGACGCTGAAAACATCAGGTTCAGTGGGCGGCTCTCCCATACAAGCAGAGGGCGAAGGCTACGATGAAGAAGTCGGCGTAGCATCTTACACGTTTGACCACATTGAGCTCAGAGACGACCGCGTAACGCTCTTTGCCGAGCGGCTCGGTCGCGGCGTGCATACCTACACTTACTTTGCCCGCGCCACAACCTACGGCACATTCACCATGCCGCCCAGCACGGCGGAAAAAATGTATCAGCCCGAAGTCTTCGGCAGAACGGGCACGGCGCGGCTTATGGTGGGCGAAAAGTAAGCAAATCTTTTGCTGTTTTGTATCTTATGTGTGTTAGTTTTGTGTCTCTAAATAAACAAGCATGGCAGAAAACAAGCGCATTCAAGTATCATTCACAGAGCGGCAATGGAAATTGCTAAACCACTTCAAAGGCGAAATGGGCGAAAGCGATGCGGAAATTGTCCGCAACATTGTGGTGTCTTGGTTGGCAGAAAAAAGTTTCATTACAGATACAGTCAAAAACAAAATCAAAAATGGAAGCAAAAAGTAAATCAACGGATCTTGCATCATCTTCCGATTTGATTTCGGAAGTGCTTGAAGGAAACCGAAGATTTGCCTTTGTGTTAGGCGATTGTCTTGATGTGTTGCGGAACATGCCAAATGAATGTATTGACTGTGTGATTACTTCACCGCCTTACTGGAAGATGAGAGAATATGATGTTCAAGAAAAACACAATGGCGTGCTGATTGGCAATGAAGATGACCCGAAGGAATATGTAAAAAACCTTGTTAGAATTTTCAATGAGGTGAAGCGTGTCTTAAAGTCAGAGGGTTCATTATGGTTGAATATTGGCGATAAATTTCACAACAAGAATTTGATGGGTATGCCGTGGCGTGTGGCTCTTGCTATGCAAGATGAAGGTTGGATATTGCGTTCAGATGTTATTTGGGACCAAATGAAAGGAACACAAAGTGCAAAGGATAGAATGAGAGATGTCTATGAGCACATTTTCCACTTTGTCAAGTCAAGGAAATATCACTTTGATGCAGATGCAATAAGAATAAAGCCGTCTAAAAATGCAGTTGTTACCGATACCAGAACAATTTCTGCAACCGGTGTGAGCGGTGTTAAATACAGGGAACAAATTCTAAACTCAGAATTTCTAAATGAAGAGGAAAAAAAGAATGCACTTCAAGCATTAGATGAAGTGTTGAACAAAGTCCGTAGCGGCGAATTAGTGGATTTTAGAATGACAATCAGAGGACAGCAAAGGACTTACCATAGCGAAAGCACTAAGATAAGCGGTAGAGCAAAAGAGTTAGCCGATAAAGGTTATTTCTTTATTACAATGAAAGCAAGCGGGTTCATTCCTTCTGACATTTGGCGAATCGTTCCCGAAGATAAATGGCGCAAAGATGCACACTGTGCGGTATTTCCAGAAGAGTTACTTTTTACTCCAATTAAGGCAACAAGTCGTGTGGACGGAGTTGTGTTGGACCCATTTTCAGGAACGGGAAGTACAGTTGCCGCCGCTCTAAAACTGGGTCGCAGAGGCATTGGAATTGATTTAAGCGAAACCTACATCGAGGTATCAAAAACAAGAGTTGAAAGCAGTTTCAACGGAAGTTACAGACTACTTTTTTGATTTCACCTTTCGCTCAATATTTTCAATAAACTTATCAACGCTTGGATAGTTGTCAGATAAAGCACCACCAAGAATTCGGTTGACACCGTCAATATCTGTGCTAACGCGCTCCGCAAATTGAAAAGCCCATTTGTCATTCGTCCATTCCAAGGAGAATGTGCAAAAGTGAATTGAGTCTTTATCATTTGCAGGTCGTAAGCCACTTGTATCGGTTGCTGTCTTGATATATTGTAAGCCGATGTCTTGGAGGACAAAAACGATTTTTTGTTTCCAGTGCTGAATGATTTTCCCTTTCTTGAAAACCTGTTGCATCATCGTTTTTACAAACTCGTTAGCCCAATTTATCCCATAGTTGTAACTTTCAGAAGAAAACTTTCGGTTCTTTTTGAACTCCAAAACAGCCTGTCATGGTGTTCCTGTTGTTCCAGCGGCTTGAAATTCCACACATAGAAAGTCCTGAATTTTTCTTGTTTGCTTGTCGCGGTTGACGGCGACATAGTCGACCGAACCCCCAACACCAATATGCACTTCCGTTACCCACTCAACGCTCTCCCAGTGACTCAAATATTCTTTCTGAACCGTCTTGAAAACGGTTGGGGTGTTAAAACGATGAGGGCATATAATTACGGGTAAATACTCGTCAGAAAAACCTTTATAGCCAACACTGCAAGTCCCAACTTTTATAGAGGGTTCACTTTTTCTTGGCTTTTTACATTCTTCGCCAAGATAAGGGCAGTATTGTTTTTCGAGGGCTTGCTTGGCTTGTGGCGAGTGGTCACAAAATGGATATCCAAATAGCTCAGTTGGAAACTTCTTGACCGTTGGTTTTTTCATTTACAAAGTCGAGAGCCTGTGAAGTGCTCGTGTTTTAAGTGTCTGGCGAATCAATTAACAATTCAAATCTCATACTTTCACATCAGAACAGTCCTGAAATCACGCCGTCTTTGTCGATGTCAATCGATTCAGCGGCGGGCGATTCAGGCAAGCCGGGCATGCGCATCATCTCGCCTGTAATCGGCACGAGAAATCCTGCGCCCGATGAAATTTCAATTTCGCGCACGGTGAGCGTAAAGCCTTCGGGTCTGCCGATGAGGGCTTCGTTGTCGGAAAGCGACTTTTGTGTTTTGGCGATGCAAATCGGCAGTTTCTCGAAGCCGAGTTCAGAGATGACTTTCAAGTCGTTGCGGGCTTGCGCGCCGTATTGCACATCTGCCGCGCCGTAAATTTCTTTTGCAACGGTTTCAATTTTCTTTTCAACGCTCCAACTCCAATCGTAAAGCGGCTTGAAGTTTTCTTGCTTGCGCTCGATTTCAGCAAGCACAAACTCTGCCAGTTCCAACGCGCCTTCGCCGCCTTTCGCCCAGACTTCCGAAATTGCGGCTTTTACGCCGATGCTTTGGCAAAGGGCTTTGACCGCTTGCAGTTCTTCTTCCGTATCCGTCGGAAAACGATTGATGGCAACGACGGGCGAGAGCCGAAACTTGCGGGCGTTTTCCAAATGCTTTTCCAAATTCGCAAAGCCTTTCCTGACGGCTTCCACATTCGGCGATTTGAGCTCTTTCAAGCCGACGCCGCCGTGATATTTGAGCGCGCGGACGGTGGCGACAATCACGACTGCATCGGGCGCAATGCCGGCGTAACCGCATTTGATATCGAGAAACTTTTCGCCGCCCAAATCAAATCCGAATCCGGCTTCGGTTACAACATAATCCGAAAGGCTCATGCCCATTTTCGTGGCGAGAATCGTATTCGTGCCTTGCGCGATGTTTGCAAACGGTCCGGCATGAAGAATCGCGGGATTGCCTTCGAGCGTTTGCACGAGATTGGGCTTGATGGCGTCTTTAAGTAGAACCGCCATTGAGCCTTCGGCTTTCAAATCGCGGGCGAAGACGGGCTTTTTTTCTTTGGTGTAGCCGATGAAAATGTTGCCAAGTTTTTGCTTCAACTCTTCTATGCTTTGCGACATACAGAGAATCGCCATAATCTCGGAGGCAGCGGTGATATCGAACCCGGTTTCGCGCGGATAGCCGCCGTTCTTGCCGCCAAGTCCGACGATGACCTTGCGCAAGGCGCGGTCGTTCATATCCATACAGCGTTTCCAGCGCACGGTGCGTGAGTCAATGCCGAGCGTGTTTTTCTTGTTTTGAATGTTGTTGTCGATGAGTGCGGCGAGCAGGTTATTGGCTTTTTCAATCGCGTTGAAATCGCCGTTGAAGTGCAGGTTGATGTCTTCCATTGGGACGACTTGCGCGTAGCCGCCGCCCGTTGCGCCGCCCTTGATGCCGAAAACAGGACCGAGTGAGGGCTCACGCAAGACCGCCGTCGCTTTTTTCTTCAAGCGGTTTAAGCCTTCGGTCAAGCCGATGCTGGTTGTGGTTTTGCCTTCGCCGGCGGGCGTCGGGGTGATGGCGGAAACGAGAATCAACTTGCACTGTTTGACTTTGGCTTCATCGATGAGGTGAAGTGGGAGTTTGGCTTTGTATTTGCCGTAGTGCTCGAGGTCGTCCGGAGAAACGCCGAGTTTTTCGGCAATGGTGTTGATGTGTTTGAGGGGAATTTCGCGGGCGATTTCAAGGTCGGTTTTAGGTTTTGAAGAGATAGCGGTTTGGTCGCTCATTGTCGTTGAAGTTGGTGTTAATTGGAAAAATGCACGTGTAATAAAAGCAATGATGACTAAAAAATTCTGAAATCCGAAGCGAACTTAATTATTCGAGAATCGCTCGACGGTAAAAACGCCTGCAACCTTTTTGAGGCGATCGACGACGCGTTGAAGATGCTCGATGTTCTTGACGTAAAGAATCACGGTGCCTTCGAAGATGCCGTCTTTGGCGTTGAGCGAAATGGAGCGAATGTTGATGTCGGATTTGACGATGACGTGTGTAATTTCATTGGTCATGCCGATTTTGTCTTCGCCGTAGATGCGCAAACCGGCGAGGAAGTCGTTTGAAGAGGTTGGCTTCCATTGAACCGTAACGACTTTCGGGCTTTTGAGGATTTGCTCGTTATTGACGTTGACGCAGTTTCTACGGTGAATCTTCACGCCGCCCCCTGCGGTTACAAGTCCAATGATGTCGTCGCCGGGTATGGGGTTGCAACACTTGGCGTAACTATGGGCGACGTTGGAAAGTCCAGAGATAACGACGGCGTCACTGCTATTGTCGGCTTTCAAGCCGTGCACTTCGCGGGCGTGTCGGGCGAAGTCGTCGGCACTAACGGGCGGCACGCCGTTTCGATTTTCGGGCTTCGGCTCGGGCTTTGGTTCTGACTTTGGCTCAATGTGCTCGAGCAGTTTTTCGCTATCGATTTCTTTTGCGCCGAGAGCACGGAAGAAATCGGCGGGTGATGGAAGTCCGTAAAAGCGCGCAAGTTTAACCACATCGCTCTCTGAAAAAAGTCGCTTCGTTTTGGCAACGAGTTTGTTCCACACGTTTCGCCCTTCTTCAATTTCCTTGCGACGCGTTTCGTTAAGGAACTGTTTGATTTTCAGTTTCGCCTTATGGGTGACGACGAATTTTTCCCAATCGGCTTTCGGGGTTTGATGTTTTGAAGTGAGAATCTCGACTTGGTCGCCTGATTTCAAGCGGGTTTGCAGGCTTACCATCTTGCCGTTGACTTTTGCCCCAATGGCTTTTGAGCCAACTTCGGTGTGAATCTCGAAAGCAAAATCCAACGCCGTTGCATTAGCGGGAAGTACTTTCATATCGCCCTTCGGCGTAAAGACATAAATTTCATCTTGATACAAGTTCAGGCGGAAGCCTTCCATGAAGTCTTGCGCGGTATCGGCATTGGCGACAAGGTCGCGCGCCCACTTGATAAGTTGGTCAATGCCTTCATCAGCAGAAGTTACTTTTTCTTTGTATCGCCAGTGTGCCGCAATCCCGTTTTCGGCAAACTCGTGCATTTTGCGCGTGCGAATTTGAATCTCGACCATCTTGCCGCCGGGCACAATCACTGTGGTGTGGAGCGATTGGTAGCCGTTGTGCTTCGGCACTGAAATGTAGTCTTTGAAGCGTTCTGGAACGGGTTGATAAATCTGTGTGATGTAGCCGTAAGCACCAAAGCAGTCGGAGGAATTGTCGGTGTCCAAGATTACACGAATGGCATAGACGTCGTAAATCTGGTCGAGGGATTTGTTTTGCTGGCGCATTTTATTGTAGATGGAGAAAATGTGCTTGGGTCGGCGTTGGATTTCGAATTTGAAATTGCGCCGCGTGAGTTCTTTTTGAATGGGAATTGAAATTTTTTCCAAAAACGCAATGCGCTCGGAGCGCGTGAGGGCAAGAGTGTAGGAAATATCATCGTAGGCTTCGCGGTCAAGGTATTTGAGCGAGAGGTTCTCGAGTTCGATTTTCATTTTGCCCAAGCCGAAGCGATGCGCGAAGGGCGCGTAGATGTCGCGCGTTTCAGTGGCGATTTTAACCTGACGATGTGGCGGGAGCGCGTCGAGCGTGCGCATATTGTGCAAGCGGTCGCAAAACTTGATGAGAATAACGCGCACGTCGTCGATCATCGAGAGGAGCATTTTGCGGAAACTTTCCGCTTCTTTGATTTCTCGGTTGGCGAAAATGCCGGAAATTTTCGTCAGCCCTTCGACGAGACGGGCGACGTCGTTGCCAAATTCATCGCGCACATCATCGAGCGTGTAGTCGGTATCTTCCACGACATCGTGCAAAAGCGCGGCGGCAACCGAGACGTCGTCGAGCGGAATTTCTTCCAGCATAATTCGCGCGACTTCAACCGGGTGATAAAAATACGGCTCGCCCGACGCCCGCTTTTCCGCGCTGTGCGCCCGATAGCAAAGGAAAAAGGCACGACGAATTAAATCCTCATCGCACTTTCGCAACCGTTGCCGACAGAGCGAAATCAATTCGTCTAATTTGACATAATGTTCTTCTTCAATCTGCGCCAGCATCGTTCAATCCCCTTGTGGTTGTGTGTTGATAGATATACGAATTTGAAAGCAAAACTGCTACGGGAGAAATTTAGTCAGGAATAAAGTGAAATGTTGGCTGAAAACCAATTCGCAAGAACTGCAACGCGCGTCGTGCTATTGGTAGCCGAAGTCGCGCAGTTGGTTGTCGCGCTCGCGCCAATTTTCGCGCACCTTGACGAAGAGTTCAAGGAAAACGGGGTGACCTAAAAACGTCTCGATTTCGCGCCGCGACATTTGGCCGATTTTCCGAATCGCGCTTCCGCCTTCTCCAATTAAAATCGCTTTTTGCGATTCACGTTCCACAACAATCGCGCAACGAATCACATCTTTGCGCTTCGGGTTTTTCTCGAAGTTTTCCTCAAACGATTCCACCACGACTTCCGTCGAGTATGGAATTTCCTCGCGAAACTGCCGAAAAATTTGTTCGCGAATCAATTCGCTGACGAAAAAGCGTTCTGGAGCCGTGCTCAAAATGTCTTTCGGAAACAATGGTGCCTCATGCGGCAAGTGCGGGTAAATGGCTTTCACCAATTCTACCAAATTAAAAGATTTGAGGGCAGAAAGCGGCACAATGTCGTTGAACGTGACTTCTTTGGAGAGGCGGTCGATGAGCAGGAGCACATCTTCTTTGGTGAGCAAGTCGATTTTGTTGAGCACTAAAATTTTCGGCTTCTGAACGCTGGCAATGCGCTGATAGGCAAGGTCGGCTGCAAGCGTGCGCTGGTGGTCGTGATACAGCTGCGCATCGATAATCAAAATCACCGCATCGGCATCATGGACGGCACTGTCGGCAAACTGAATCATGGCTTTGTGCAGTTTGTATTTCGGCTTCATAATGCCGGGCGTATCAATGAAGACAATTTGGCACGGACGCACGCCGTCTTCATCAGTAAAAATGCCGACGATTTGTTTGCGCGTCGTTTGTGGCTTGGGGGTTACGATGGAAAGCTTACCGCCAAGCATGGCGTTGAGCAAGGTTGATTTGCCCGCATTTGGCTCGCCGACAATACACGCATAGCCCGACTTAAATGGATACGGCTTTTCGCCGAGAAGTTCGGATTCGTTCATTTGAAACTGTATTTTCGCATCAAAATAACGCCAATATACAAACGGCACTGCGCCATGATTGAATCAAACTACGAACAGCGAGAAGGATTTTGGAAGACCGTCGATTGGAGCGTCTTGCTCTCGATTGCGGCATTAGTGTGTTTTGGACTGCTTGCAATTTACAGCGCGTCCAATGGCATTGGAAACCTTGCGAATTTTTACAAGCAAACCACATGGCTTGTCATCAGCCTGTTTGTCGTTGTAGTGGTCTTCTTTCTACCGCTTCGCACGTTTCAAGATTTCGCATACTTGGCTTACGCCGCTTCGATAATCGCGCTAATTGCAGTGTTGATTTTCGCGCGCAAAATTGCCGGCAACGCGGCGTGGCTTCAAATTGGCGGCGCAAGTTTCCAGCCTTCCGAACTGGCTAAAATCACCACTATTCTTGCACTGGCGCGATTTCTCTCCAACAAAGACAACGACATTCGGCAACTGAAAAACTTCGCTATTGCAATCGCAATTGTGCTTGTGCCGTGTGTGCTCGTGTTGCTTCAACCCGATACGGGCACCGCGCTCACTTACCTCACCTTCATCGTGCCGATGATTGTGGTTGCAGGCTTCGACTTTTACTACATCTTGCTCTTGGGCGTGCCGCTCGTCTGTGCGTTGTTGGGATTTATTAGCCTTGTTGGATTCATCATCTTTGAACTGTGCGTCGTGATGCTAATGGTAGTGTGGCGTCGCGATTTCACGTGGTCGCTCATAGCACTTGTTGCAGGCGCAGGCGCGGGAATCGGCTCGAACATCTACGCCGCAAAACTTTTGAAACCGCATCAACTCAAACGCATTCAGTCGTTCTTAGACCCGATGAGCGACCCACAAGGCGCAGGCTATAATGCTTTGCAAGCCAAAATCGCCATCGGCTCCGGGGGCTTGTGGGGCAAAGGATTTCTGCAAGGCACGCAAACACAACTACGCTTCATTCCCGCGCAATGGACGGATTTCATTTTTTGCGTCATCGGCGAAGAGTTCGGATTTTTCGGCGCGTCCATCGTAGTTGGGGCATATCTCTTACTCGTGCTTCGATTGATTCGCCTTGCAGAAAAAATTAAAAATCGATTTGCGATTCTGGTCTTAACAGGGTTTGTATCGCTATTGCTTGGGCACATGATTATCAACATCGGCATGACGATTGGACTAATGCCCGTTATCGGAATTCCATTACCGTTTCTTTCTTACGGCGGTTCATCATTGCTGGCAAATATGATGGCTGTCGGCATAGTGCTGAACTTCTACAAGCATCGACGCGATGTGAGTTTTTCGTAATTCATCACCCAATTTTTCAATGAGTGTCATCGTTATCGGCGGCGGACTTGCAGGTTTGACCGTTGCGCATCGCTTGAAGCAACACAGCGTTGAAGTTCGCCTCTTGGAATCGGCAAAAGCCGTTGGCGGAAAAATCGGTGCGCGAAAAGTCGGCGGCGAACCCTTCGATATCGGCGCAAACACTGTGCTGGAATCCAACCAAGCCATGCGGAATTTGATAAACGAGTTAGGCTTGCAAAGCGAACTGCTTCTTGCCTCGCCACAAGCCAACGCGCGCTGGATTATGAAAAACGGCAAATTAATCGCACTGCCGACTTCCCCGCCAGCGTTCCTTACCACATCGCTCTTTTCGCTCCGCGCAAAACTTCGCCTGCTCCTTGAACCGTTCATCGCCAAAGCCACACACGAAGAAACCATCGCCGACTTTGCAACGCGCCGCTTCGGAAAGGAAATTTTAGACTACGCCATTAACCCCTTTCTCATCGGCACTTACGCGGCAAAGCCCGAAGAGCTTTCCACACGCGCGGCCTTCAAAGTGCTGGCTGAATTGGAAGAGAAATATGGAAGTGTGATGAAGGGCGCAATCGCTCGCGCCAAAGAAGCAAAGCAAAATCCAAAGCCATATTCGGGAAAGATGTTCTCGTTTGCGGGCGGATTCTATACGGTCATTCAAAAACTTTCAGCCGCACTCGGCGCATCGATTGAACGCGGCGCAGAAGTGCAAGACATTCAACGCGAAGGCTCACAGTGGCGCGTCTTCTTCGTTCAGCAAAACGAAATGAAGTCGCTCACGGCAACGCATCTTGTTTTCGCGACGCCCGCCGATGTAACGGCAAGCTTGATTGAAGGCGTCGATAAAGACGCGTCGGCTTGGCTTTCTAAAATTCCCTATTCGCCTGTTGCGCAAGTCTTTCTGGGATTCACGAAAGAAGAAGTCCTGCAACCAAAAGGCTTCGGATTTCTTGTGCCTGAAAAGGAAGGACGGCAAGTTCTGGGCGCAGTCTACAACAGTGCGATTTTTCCGTCGCGTTATCAAACGGTTGCCTTCACGGTGTTTCTTGGCGGCTCGCGCAAGCCTGAACTCGTCTCGAGATACAGCGACGGCACGCTCATTGAAGTCGCCACATCGGAACTGCAATCTATTTTGAACATCAAAGCGCGCCCAGTGGTTGAGAGCGTCGCAAAGTGGGAGCGTGCGATTCCGCAATATCGCGTTGGACATTCGGAGATTTTGGCGAAGATTGATGCATTGGAAGCGCGTGAGAAGACGCTGGCATTTGTTGGAAATTGGCGCAGTGGTATCTCCGTCCCCGATACCATCGCACACGCCGAAGAAGTGGCGCAACGGCTCTTGACACAAGGGCTTTTAGCACAAGGATAGCTATCCGCCAATCGTGGACATGGATTCTGACACGGGTGTAAGGTTTTTGCGACGTGCTTCGGCTTCGAAGCCGTTTTTGGGGCGGTTGTTAAAGGCATTGAGCAGAGCGGCTCGAAGGTCGGTGTCGCTTGCGCCGCGCCGCATCAAGGCTTTAATGTCCAAAACGCCGTCGTCGTAAAGGCACGTTTTGAGCATGCCGCTCGCTGTTATGCGAATGCGATTGCATGTGCCGCAGAAGGTTCGCGAAAACGCCGCAATTACGCCGATTGTGCCTTTGTAGCCAGGAATTTTGTATTCCATTGCGGTTGCGTGTGGCGCGTCGTCCAACTTCTGCAAGTCGGGGTAACGCGTTTGAAGAACGGAAAGAATTTTTTTGTAATCCCATACCAACACAGGCTCGCTCATGCCTTCACCGTTGAAGGGCATTTCTTCGATGAATCGAACGTCAATCGCATAGTCCTTCGTCAATTCCGCAAGTGGCACGATGTCAATGTCGTTCAAGCCATTCATGACCACAGCGTTCAGTTTAATCGGAATCTCGGCTTGCAGAAGTGCGTGGAAAGTTTCCATTACTTTATGCAGTTCATCGCGCCGCGCGATGCGCTGAAATCGCTCGCGCTCTAAGGTATCCAAACTCAAATTCACGCCTTTAATGCCCATCGCTTTGAGTTCGGAAACATACTGCGCCGACCACAAGCCGTTGGTGGTGATATGCAGTTCTTTTGGAAGGCGGTGAATTCGCCAGAGGAAGTTTATCAAGTCGCGTCGCACGAAGGGTTCGCCGCCCGTGATGCGCACTTTTGTAACACCCATTGCGCAGACGAGGCGGAGCAATCGTTCCATTTCTTCAAACGAAAGAAGTTCATCTTTCGGCACAACATCAATGCCGTGCGCGGGCATGCAGTAGACGCATCGCAAGTTGCATCGGTCAGTTACAGAGAGCCGAAGGTATGTAATCGGTCGCCCGTGATTGTCATAGAGCATGGATTTTGAATGAAATGTTGATAGAAGCAAGACAAACCCCAACACGGCTTGAATCGTTTTACGGGTTGCGTTCACGAAGGCGGGATTTGCAATTTCGCGCGATTCTCGTTTCCTTACGGGTTCAATTTGATTTCGCAAATAAACGATGTTTAGATACTTCACAGCGGGGGAGTCGCACGGGCGCGCACTTTCTGCCATAATAGACGGAATGCCTGCGGGCGTTTCGCTTTCGCCCGACGTTATCAATCGGCACTTAGCGCGGCGTCAACAAGGCTACGGGCGCGGGCATCGAATGAAAATCGAGACCGACATGGTCGATATTCTAAGCGGCGTGCGCTTTGGCAAAACCATCGGCGCGCCGATTACGCTATTGATTGAAAATCGCGATTGGAAAAATTGGACCGAGAAGATGAGCCAATTTGAGGATAAATCCGACACCGTCAAGAAAATTCACGTGCCGCGCCCCGGACACGCCGATTTTACAGGGCGTTTGAAATACGGCTTCGACGATATTCGCCCAGTGATTGAACGCTCGTCGGCGCGAGAGACGGCGGCGCGTGTTGCCGCTTGCTCCGTCGCGCGTCAATTCCTCAAAGAACTCGGCGTTGAAATCGGTTCATATCTTTCCGCAATTGGAAGTGCGATTGAACCTGAATCGTCGCACGCGCTTGAACTCCTTTCCGAAGGCGCAGAAACTTTGATGGAACGCGCCGATGCCTCACCGGTGCGCATGCTTCACAAAGAAACCGAAGAAAAAGCCATTGCGCTCATTGACAATGCCAAACAGCGCGGCGACACGCTCGGCGGAATCATTGAAGTGTTCGTTACCGGCTTGCCGATTGGACTTGGCTCTTACGCGCAACACGACCGAAAATTAGACGCGCAACTTGCCGCCGCTATCATGTCTATTCAAGCCGTTAAGGGCGTGGAGATTGGCACGGCGTTTCGCAATGCCATCAGTTTTGGCTCACAAGTTCACGATGAAATCTTCCTTGATGCGCACGGAAACCCGTATCGCAAAACCAATCGCGCCGGCGGTATTGAAGGTGGCATGACGAATGGCGAGCCGCTTCACTTGCGCGTTGCCATGAAGCCGATTTCAACGCTCATGAACCCGCTTCGTTCTGTGAATTTGGAGTCGATGGAAGAAACGCTCTCGCACATCGAACGCTCCGATGCGTGTGCCGCGCCCGCATGCGGCGTGATTGCCGAAGCCGTCGTCGCGCCCGTCTTGATGAACGCCATGCTTGAAAAATTCGGTGGCGATAGTCTCTCCGAAGTGCAAGAACGTTTGCAAGCCTATCGCGTGCAATTAGCCAAGCAATTTGCCAAATCGCTTTAAGGAAAAAATCTGCTATATTCGCTAAACCCCGCCTAAGATGAACAAAAGCCAGTGCTTGAATGAAAACATTTTTACTGCTGACAGCGACGGTGCTTGTCGCCGATTTTTTATCCGCACAACCGCAGCCACAGGGCGAATTTCATCAGGAGCTCTTCAAACAGAGGCATCGGAAGACGCCGAAATCGGAATCAGTGGGAGTGGTGGTGTTTTCTGCCCAAGAAATTCCGCGTCTTGGCACTGTCAAGGAAATTGAATCTATTCTGGGCACGGAATTTCGCCGCTATCAAACCGTTTGGGCGCGATTCTTTTTGCCGAAGCATCTCGGCGCATTGCCCGACGGCATGCCGAAGCGCATCATCTACCGAATGATTGTCGAAGGCAAACTGCATTACGAAAAAGAACTCACAGACGAGTATTTGCCGTTGCCTGAGTGGTCGTCGTGGATGATTCAACTGCCCGATGCCCTTCGAGAAGGATACGACCGACTGCCGCCAGAGCCCGTTCAACTTCGTCTGGAAGTGTGGGCAAGCAAATCGCGCGCGAAAGACGGCGCAGAAAAACTTATCGCCGTCGGTGAGTGTCTCCTGCAACCTTAATCACCGCCGCCGATGCACGTTTCACTTCATCTTCTCTACCTCATATTCGGAAAATCAATCTCGTTGATGTTGGCGCGGCTCGAGAGCGCGAGCACGCACTCAATCACCCGAAGCAAATCCGCAAGCGGTGTCGCGTAACTGTCGTCTTTTCCGACCGCCTGCAAATCGCTTAACACTTCAGGCGTGGACACATTGCCCTGAGTGATGGTCGTGCTATAAAAATGTGTTCGTCATTCTGAGCGTAGCGAGGAATCCGCTGACGCGCTCGGTGAAAGTCGCTGATGGATTCTTCACTTCCCTACGCTTCGTTCAGAATGACCACGATATAATGAACTGTGCCGTTTATTCACTTCACAATTCATATCCGTCTTGCTACTTATCAGGTTATTTCAACAGCGTCATGCGCTTGGTTTCCGTGCGACCGTTTGCGGAAAGGCGATAAAAATAAATGCCCGACGCGAGCGAAAATTGAGACGCAACGAAAGAAACCGAGTGCGTGCCTGCGCTTTGCCTGGTGCTGACGAGCGTCGCAATGTTTCTACCCATCATATCGAAGACTTCCAGTCGCACATCGCTTGCTTGTGGAAGGTCATAAGTAATTGTTGTCGTCGGATTAAACGGATTCGGATAATTTTGATGCAGTCGGAATTCCGACGGCGCGTTTGACGAGGGAGTGCTACTTGTTGCGTTGAAGAGAGCGACATTGACTTGAAGTGAATCGCCGTTTTCAGGCACCGAGAGCGTGAGCGTATCGGCGCGATAGCCTGTTGCCGAAAAGACGAAACGTTTATTTGTGCCTTGCACGGTGCGAATTCGATAAGCCCCTTCCGCATTGGAGCGTCGCGATTTATTGTAGTAATCCAACGCTGTGACTTCGGCATTTGGAATTGGCGCGTTGGTTTGCGCGTCGCGAATTGTGCCATAAACCGTGCCTGCGCGTGCGTTGTTGAAAGTGAAGACCATCAGTTTGCCGTTGTTCGTCGGCGAATTATCAAAGACAATCGGAATGTTGCTCGCGACAATTTTTCCAGAAGGATAATACGGATACACGCCCCAGCACCCATTGTAACTTGGTGCCGTGCCGCCAGAGCCGGTGAAGGTGTCAAACGCGCCCACTTCTACAAGGTCGTAAGGCTCGGTTACATCGACGATTTTCACGCCTTCGGTGTAGTGCGCCAGAATCGCCCAATGCGATTTGATGTAAGCGTTATGCACGACGGGATTATTGCCACCCGTCGGCGATTTGTATGTGCCAGCGTTGATAATAATCGTATTGAAATCGCGCGCATCGTGCGCGCGAAAAATGTTTTGACCCGGCGGCGAAATTTCATCAGTGGTAAAGATGAACTTGCTATCGTCGGAAAGCCAAATGTTGTGCGTGCCAGCATTCGGATATGTGAAGGCTTTCAGACGCACAGGCGCAGATTTATTCGCAACGCTGACAATATCGACGCCTTGATTGTTGTTGATGTTGGAGCAATACATCGTGTCGTTGCGCACATAAACGTCATGCACATACCGCGCGCCGTAACGCCCCACAAGCACAGGCGATTCTGGATTGCTCACATCATAAATCGCCACGCCGCCCGAATTGCCGAACCCTTGCGTAACCGTTCCACCGCACACATAAATGTATGGGCTCACTTGCCACGAATAGCCCATGCCGTCCGTGCCGATATTGTGCTGATTGTTGTTGCCGCCAGTGCTGAACGTGCCAACATAGCGGATACTGTCGGGATTATTTTCATCGGGACGAAGATGAACGATTTGCACGCCTGCACCTGCTGCCTCCGTCGTTACATATGCGTAGCGTCCCGATGTTCTGACTTCGCGCCAGTTGTTGTTGAAATCGTTTGGATTGGTTGCGGAACTCGGAATGAACGCTAATTCGCGCAGTTCGGGCGAGGAAATGTCGACGATTGAAAGTCCGCGAAAGGTGCACATCAACGCCAGTTCTCGGATTCTCGGCTGACCGTTGACGAGCATCGTATCGGAGTAGCCCCAGATGCCCGCGCCTGCATTGCTGGGATATTCGCGCTCTGCATACAGCGAGAGATTGTAAAACGCACCTTGCGCAAAAAGAGACGGCGCAGTAAGCAAAAGGGCAAGCAGAGTAGCAGAAAAAATGTTTCTCATTGGAATGACATCGTTCAAATTAACAGCCGAAGAGCAATATAGGAGAATCGCCGAAGTTTAAGAGGCTTTCGAATAGAGGGCGTAGAATAGGTTAATGCCGCTTCCGATGGTGGCAACGCTGTTAAGAATGATGAAGGGAATATCTTGCAAAAAAAACAGAGTGAATCGTGAGCGAAAACGCGCCAATGGTCGTGAGCAAGAGAAACCCACGATTGACCTTGCATTGGCGATTGCGCAAGGTTTCTATGGTTTGCGGAATCCAGCAGAGCACGATGCACGCCATGCCTATCCAGCCTGAGAGCGATTCGAGCATGTTATCTCAAAAGTTGAATCATATCGCGCACGGCTTTATCGATTCCGACAAGTGCGGCGCGAGCAATAATGGCATGCCCAATGCTGACTTCTTCAATCACATCGGCAAGCGATTTGAACGGAATGATATTGACGTAATTGAGCCCGTGCCCCGCCACAACGCGCAACCCCAATTCGCGACCGAGCGTCGCCGCTTCGCGTAGGCGCATCAATTCAAGTTGGCGTTCGTTGGGCTTGCGAAGTCGGGAGTAAGTGCCGGTGTGAAGTTCAATGTAAGCGGCGCCGAGTTCGGCGGAAAGGCGGACGAAGTCTTTATCGGGTTCGATGAATAAGCTTGTCGGAATGTCGTGCCGAGCGAGTTCTTCGATGAACGGCGCAAGTGCGGCGCGCATGGTTTTGATATCGAGCCCGCCTTCGGTGGTGAGTTCCTCGCGTCGTTCAGGCACGAGCGTAACAAGGTCGGGTTTGGTTTGAATGGCGATGCGAAGCATTTCTTCGGTTGCCGCCATTTCGAGGTCGAGTTTCGTTTTGACCGTTTCGCGAAGCAGAAGCAAATCATGGTCGCCAATGTGCCGACGGTCTTCGCGCAAATGACAAACAATTCCGACTGCGCCTGCAAGTTCGGCTAAATGCGCGGCGGTGATTGGGTCTGGCTCTCGTTCTTTTCGTGCGTTGCGAAGGGTCGCGATGTGGTCGACATTAACGGCAAGCTGCATAACTGATGTGGTAGTGAAAAATTAAATGGGCGCAAAAATAGTCAAAAGTCTTCACTCCAAACCAAGCAAGATGTGTGAGTCGTAATCAAGAGCACCTGTAACGCATTCACAAAAACAAAAGGCGATTCCCGAAAATGAAATCGCCTCCTTTTGATTCTGCGGCATGGAATCAATCATGCAGGTCTTAATAGCGATAATGCTCGGATTTGAACGGACCATGTTGCGGAACGCCGATATACTTGGCTTGTGCGTCGGTCAGTTCATCGAGTTCGGCACCAAGTTTAGCAAGGTGCAAACGAGCGACTTTTTCATCAAGATGTTTCGGCAAAACATAGACCTTGTTTTCGTAGTTCTTGTAGTTTTGCCACAGTTCAATTTGCGCCAGGACTTGATTAGTGAACGACATTGACATGACAAACGAGGGGTGTCCGGTTGCCACGCCGAGATTGACCAAGCGACCTTCGGCAAGCACGATGATTTCTTTGCCGTCAATGTTGTAGAGGTCGACTTGCGGTTTGATTTCCACTTTGGTGTGTCCGTAGTGCTTATTGAGCCACGCCATGTCGATTTCCGTGTCGAAGTGTCCGATGTTGCAGACGACGGTTTTGTCTTTCATCATTCGGAAATGGCGTTCGGTGATGATTTTCTCGTTGCCAGTTGCGGTAACGACAATGTCGGCTTCTTTGATGGCGTTATCCATTTTTTTGACTTCATAGCCTTCCATAGCGGCTTGCAGGGCGCAAATCGGGTCGATTTCGGTTACAATCACGCGCACGTGGTTGTTTTTTAGCGATTCTGCCGAGCCTTTTCCGACATCGCCATAGCCAGCGACAACGGCAACTTTTCCTGCCAGCATTAAATCCGTGCCACGACGAAGCGCATCGACGAGCGACTCGCGGCAACCATATTTGTTGTCGAATTTGGACTTCGTCACGCTGTCGTTGACATTGATTGCGGGAAGTGGAAGTTTGCCGTTCTTGACGCGCTCATAAAGTCGATGCACGCCCGTCGTCGTTTCTTCCGACAAGCCGCGAATGCCTTGAACGAGTTCAGGATATTTATCGAGAACCATATTCGTGAGGTCTCCGCCGTCGTCCAAAATCATGTTGAGCGGTTGTCCGTCTTTGAAGGCAAAGAGCGTTTGCTCGATGCACCAGTCGAATTCTTCGGCGTTCATGCCTTTCCACGCATAGACGGGAATGCCGGCTTTGGCAATAGCGGCGGCGGCGTGGTCTTGGGTTGAGAAGATATTGCAGCTCGACCAACTGACTTCTGCGCCGAGTTCAACGAGCGTTTCAATCAAAACGGCGGTTTGAATCGTCATGTGTAAACAGCCAGCGATGCGCGCGCCTTTGAGCGGTTTGGATTGTCCGAACTCTGCACGCAGAGCCATCAAGCCGGGCATTTCGGCTTCGGCAAGCTTGATTTCTTTGCGTCCCCAATCGGCGAGGGCGATGTCTTTGACCTTGTAAGGCAGTCTTTGAGTTTCTACGGTTGCCATTGTCTTGTCTTGGTTTAGTTGTCGAAAATGATGATTTACTTAAATGCGCGTTGCAAATCCTTGACCATATCTTTTTGTTCCCAAGGGAATTGCGGGCGACCGAAGTGCCCGTAGGCGGCGGTATCGCGATATTTCCACCCTTTGGGTTTGGTCAAGCTGAATCGCTCAATAATGGCGAGCGGACGCAGGTCGAACATCTTTTCAACTTTTTCCTGCAGTTCAGCGTCGCTAATGCCATTAGGGTTCGTGCCGTGCGTGTTGACGAGAATCGAGACGGGGCGAGCAACGCCGATGGCATATGAAACTTGCACCGTGCATTTTTCCGCCAAGCCAGCGGCGACAACATTCTTGGCAATGTGTCGGGCGGCATATGCGGCGGAACGGTCGACTTTTGTCGGGTCTTTGCCTGAAAATGCGCCGCCGCCGTGTGGCGCAGCACCGCCGTAAGTATCCACAATGATTTTTCTGCCCGTCAGTCCCGTATCTCCGTGCGGACCGCCGATTTCAAAGCGTCCCGTCGGATTGACGAAATACTTCGTGTTTTTATCAAGCAACTGCTTCGGAATCACTTTGTTAATCACATTGGCAATGACGTCTTCGCGAATCTGCTCTTGGAATTGCTTTTCCGTCATGCCTTTCGGTTCGGGGTCGTGCTGTGTGGAAACGACGACGGTATCGACGCGCACGACGGTGTTTCCATCATATTCCAGCGTTACTTGGCTTTTGGCATCGGGGCGAAGGTAGGTCATGATTTTGCCTTCTTTGCGAATGTCGGCAAGTTTCTTCACGATTTGATGCGCGTAAGTAATCGCGGCGGGCATTAACTCTGGCGTTTCTTTGCACGCGTAGCCGAACATCATGCCTTGGTCGCCGGCTCCAACGGAATCGTAACGGTCTTTCACTGGGACTTTTTTATCTACGCCGCGATTGATGTCGGGCGACTGCGCGTGAATCGCCGAAAGAATGCCGCAAGAATTGGCTTCAAACATATACTCGCCCTTTGTGTAGCCAATGTCTCGGACAACGCCCCGCACAAGGTCGGGCACTTCAATGTATTTCTTCGTCGTTACTTCTCCGCCGACGACCACTTGACCCGTCGTTACGAACGTTTCGCAAGCCACGCGCGCGTTTCGGTCTTCGGCAATAATCGCGTCGAGCACTGCGTCAGAAATTTGGTCTGCGACTTTGTCGGGGTGTCCTTCGGAAACCGATTCCGATGTGAAAAGGTATCTTGCCATTTTTTAAGAACAGTGTTTTTGATTGCTGGATTGAAAATTGAACAAAATGAAAAAGCCTTTCCCGCAAATAGAAAAGGCTTCTGTCAAACGATATGGTGTTTTGGACACGGAAATCTCTTCTATTTGCCGCCCGATGGCTACGGCATTTAGCACCGTGTCCATAGATAATGGTGTGCTAAAAGGAATGCGAAGATACAACGCACACCTATAAAAACAAAAGGAGCGAGTTTCAAACTCGCCCCTACTTTACCTCTCCCTAACCCTCTCCTAAAAGCAGAGGGAATTTATTCTCATACCTTCAACCTCATTACTTCACGAGCATCATCTTCTTCGTCGCGACAAAGTTTGAACTTGACGCTCCATTCGTCGCGCTTGCTTGCAAACGATAGAAATAAACACCGCTTGCTAAATTGCTCGCGTTCAAAGTCAAGTTGTATGAACCAGCATCTTGACGACCATTCACCAGCGTCATCACCTTTCTACCCAGCACATCATACACTTCCAACTTCACCTCGCTGGCGACGGGCAGTTGATATGCAATGACCGTCGTCGGGTTGAACGGGTTCGGGTAGTTTTGCGAGAGCTCAAAGGTCTTCGGCAAGCCCGCATTCACTTCAATCACATTGGAGTATTCAAACCGTCCGTCAAAATCCACTTGCTTCAAGCGGTATTGCACCACGCCTGACGCGCTGTTATCCACAAAGGTGTAAGACTGCCCTTCGGTCGTTGTGCCTGCGCCTCTGACGAAGCCGAGCGTATTCCATGAGCCGCCTTGGGATTTGCGTTCCACTTCAAAGCCGGCGTTGTTGAGCTCAGAAGCGGTTCGCCACGAGAGATGCACTGCACCATCGCGCACTTCGCCTGTGAAAGAGATGAGTTCAACAGGCAAGGCGACGCCGGTTTGCGCATAGAAAACCGCAGATTCCAGCAAGCGCGTGAGCGCGGCACCGACGCTTTCGCTGGCAAGTGGCGGGCTATCAAAGGCGGCACGGTAGCGGCGCAGGTCAAAGCCAAAGACGGCACTTGTGTAGCCCGCTTCGTTGCGTCCGATGGACGAGACCGAGTCCGAAGTCGGCGTGTAGAACGCAAAGCGATAGAGCACGGTGGTATTCGGACGCACGGCGCGGAAGACATCAGGCCAAGAGCCATCGACGCTATCAGCAATGCCAAGCCCGACATTGATGAGGCGTTGCGCCGCACCGCTTGCAGGACGGTCAGCCAAGTATTCGACGCCCAAAAGTTCGCGCGTGAGAATCGTATCTCTTGCGTCTGCGACAGTGCGGTCGTGGTTGTAGCCGAAGTCTTCGGCGAAGATGATGAGGCGCGCTTTGTTGGAGGGCGTGCCGTTTTGGAGGTAGTTTTTCAGCGCGGTGCGCGTGTTCGGGCTTGCCGTGTTTGTGCCTTCGCCGAGCAAGAAGACGAACTGATACGGCGAAAGCGACGGAATCGGAATCGTTGCCGTGTTACCGCCGCGATGAATGACATCAAAGGTTTTGCCAGTGGCGTTGAGGTAGTTGATGAGCGAGTCGCGGCTGGCGCGATTTGTTGCCGATGTGGTATCCAACAAAATCGCAACTTGCGCAGGAACAAAGCCTGTGCCTGTTAACGGAATTGTTGCTGGACTACCCGTTGCACCCGTGTAAGTTACTTCCAGCGATGCAGATTTCGCACCTGCCGATGTTGGATTGAACGTCACCGAAACCGTGATGTTCTGTGCCGCCCCTAAGTTTGCAGGAAGCGTATTGGTGTTAGTCAGCGTGAATTGAGAGGCGTCTGCGCCCGTCAAAGAAACGCCGGTAATGGTGAGCGTGCCTTGCCCTGCGTTTCCAAGCGAGATGGATTGCGGTGCAGACGAACCGCCGACATTAATTGAGCCAAAATTGACCGACGTCGGCGAAGCAACAAAAGTCGGTGTGGAAGCAATACGCTCGACGGTCAAGGCATCAATGCCGATGTAGTCGCTATTCGCGCCATTAGGACCGCCGTTGGCAACTGCATAGCGAATCGCAAAGCGACCGGTTGAACCCGCTGACGGCGCCCCGAAACTGCGGCGTTCCCAACCTGCTGTAGAGACTTTAAATCTTCCAAGTTCCGTCCAAGTTGTCGCTTCGGGCACGCTATCGCCTGCCGCAGAATACATCACACGAATTGAATCTGGGAATGTGCTAGCATCGGGAGAGCGAGACCAGAAGACGAGCGAATCGCCTGTTTGAATGTCCAATGCGGGAAGCACCAACCAGTTGTCAATGTCATTTGCCCCAGTAACAGTTTGAAAGTTAGAGGCGACATATCCGTTCGCTGGTCCGTTGAAGGCTGAGAAAGCAGTTGTGTTGCCTTGGAACCAGATTGGCGCAGTGCCTTGTGGACCTGTGCCGCGATAGTAAATTTTGTAGCCTCGATTTTTGAGGGCGGTCGTGTCGTTTGCGCCGTCGAAATTATCCGTGTAGAACGGCACATTTTGCGGGAACGCGCTGACCCCGGAGGCATTGCGCGGCGCAGAAGGTTGCATCGTGCGTGCACCGTAGATGTCGACGTCGGTAGTCGTTTTGTCTTGTGCTGTGGCAGTTTGGCTTGGCATGAAAAGCCCAACCAGTGCCAGCCACGATAAGAGCAGAGCAAAGTGTTGCTTCATAGTGCGTTGCTGTTTTAGTTGTTGAAAAGAGAAGTTGAAGTGTTAAGATGTTCGTTGATAGAACAGCGAAATATAGAAAATATAAGCGAAAGCGATTTCATTTCAACTCAAAATTTATAGAGATTTATAGAGGATTAACAATTCCGTAACGCTTTTTGTGAGACGGTGTATTATCTTTCGTTGCTAATGCAGTCAAAGTCTTTTCATAATCAAAACAAACAATACGCCATGAAAAAGACACTACTCATTCTCCTGTTGGCTTTCGCGCCCGTGTGGCTTCAAGGGCAAACCATTTTTTATGAACCCTTTGCAGGAACGGGTTCGCTTAGCGGCTCAAATGGCTGGGCAACGCATAGCGGCACGCCGAACCAAATTCAGTATGAAACTTCGCCGAGCGACCTTGGCGCAAGCCTTTCCTACCCAGGACTCCCCGCCTCAACAGGCAATAGAATTCGCATTGACTCAACGCAATCAGAGGACGTGAATAAGGAAATTTCACCCCAAGTAACCGACAGCCTCTATGCGTCGTTTTTGCTCAAAGTGCTTTCTACCACGTCGCTTCAAGCTAACGACCAACTTGGAGCTTATTTCATTCATTTCTTGCCGAACGCTGGCACGTCGGTCGGCACCACGGGATTTGTGGGCAGAGTGCATATTCGTGCGGGCAGTACGCCAAACACCTTCAATTTAGGCGCGCTCAACAACGCCGGCGGCACACAAACCGCGACCAACATCTTCGGTGCATCGCCGCAAGATTATCCGATTGGGCAGACCTATTTCGTTGTTGTGAAGTATGTGCGTACTACGAACACCGTTTCTATTTGGGTAAATCCGCCCGTTGGTTTGGCTTCCGAACCGCCGCCGACCTTCACAAACAGCACGGGCACAAGCCCTGCACCGGCTCAAATCCGCTCACTTGCTATCCGAAACGCCAACACAACATTTGGGCGCGGCACGGGAAATTTAGAACTTGACGAAATTCGCGTCTCGCGTTCATGGTCGGAAGTCGCGCTTCCCGTTGAACTGATCTCTTTCACAGGAATGTATCTCAACGGACGTGTGGAACTGCAATGGCAAACCGCCTCTGAACAGAACAACGAAGGCTTTTTCGTTGAGCGTCGTCAAGGCAGTGGGGCGTGGCAAACGCTCGGCTTCGTGCGCGGCAAAGGCACTACTACCGAAGCACAATCGTATCGCTTTAACGATGAAACCGCCGTCGGAACGGTTTCTTATCGCTTAAAGCAAGTCGACTTTGACGGGCAATTTGCCTTCTCGCCGACGATTGAAGTTCTGGCTGGCGAACTTACCTCTTACAAATTGGCACAAAACTATCCTAACCCGTTCAACCCCCGCACCACGATTAGTTACCAACTTCCTGCGACGAGCGATGTAAAATTGGAAATCTTCGATATTCTCGGCAAAAAAGTGGCGACACTTGTGAATGGACGGCAAGCGGCGGGCGCATACACCTACACTTGGAACGCGAGCAACATGGCAAGCGGCATTTACTTTTACCGACTGCAAGCGGGCAATTTCGTGGAAACCAAAAAAATGATGCTGGTCAAATAGTTAAAAGTGAAGAATGAAGAATTAAAAGTGGGGCGAGTGTAATGAACTCGCCCCTTTTTGTTTTGAGGCTTACAATCATCGCAACAATTTTTAGAAAAGTTTCGTATCGGGGGCTTGCATTAATGTGAAAAAAGTCGTATATTTGTGTCCTTTTCGTAAGAGAAACATATCGCGGGGTGGAGCAATTGGTAGCTCGTCGGGCTCATAACCCGAAGGTTGTAGGTTCAAGTCCTGCCCCCGCCACAAAGAAAGTCGCACGCAAAGTCGTGCGATTTTTGTTTTCCGCGCTTCGTTTCCATAAGTCTTCTGTAATTTCGCCCAAACGCCAAACGCTTTTGTGTCGATGAAAACGGCTTTAATGCTTTTAATCGGTTGGTTCTGGGTTGTCGGTGTATTACAGGCGCAAAATGTGCTTTATGCCCGTCAAGCAAGGCAGGAAGGTCGGCTGTTCGTTCCGCTTGATTCCGTCTCCGAATCCCTCTACAAAAATCTCAACGAGTGTTACCGCTTCACGTATCAAGATAGAAGCAAGAAGCGGCTTTTGCATGTCGAGCGACTGTTTCGTGGCTTGCCTTCTGACGACCTCAGCCAAATCAATGCGTGCAAGGTGAGTTTCAAATATGATGGAAATGGAAAACTAATTGAGAAGACCCAGTTCAACGCACAAGGCAAAATCCAATCGGTAACGCGCCTTCGCTATAAGCAAGGTAAATTGATAGAAGAATTGCTCTTTGACGGCGGAAATAAACTGTTCAGCAAAACCCGCTTCCGCTACGACGGCGCAGGGCGTTTGATTGAAACCGCTTTTTTAGACGATAAAAACCGTCGGCAAAACACCTCGCTCGGCTACGCTACCGAGCGCATTGAATATGATGTCAAAGGCAATCCCACGTGCGTTGCTTGGTATGACCACTTCGGCGACCTTTCCCGAAAAACTTACAAGAAATACGACGACAAGGGCAACGTCATTGAACTCCGCCACGTCTTTTTTCCCGACACAACCAATGCCGACATTGAACGCTTCCAATACGATGAGGCTGGACGGTGGATAGAACGCATCGAGACCGATTCCCAAAAGACGTCATTTCGTAAAACGGTGCGTCGCTACGATGTCAATGGTAATTTGATGGAAGAAGCCTCCTACAACAATCTGGGGAATCTGGTCGATAACAGCGTTGAAATTGCCAAGACCGTTTTAGAGTATCGCAACGGCAGAAAAATTCGTGAGCGTGCTTACAATGCGCGTCTGGTCTTACGCACCGATGTGCGATTCGGCGAGTTTGGACAAGTCTTAGAGCGCGCCCAATACGCCAGCGACGGCACGCTTCTTGAAATCAAACGCAATCAATACGATGCATTCGGCAATTTGATTGAAGAGCGTTTCTTCAAGCACGACGGCAAGCAAAAGGAAATACCCGTTGAAACGCGCCGCTACGAGAAAGGTAAATTGATTGAGCGGATTCGTTACGATAAAGATGGCAAACCGTTGTAAGTTTCTCGCGACGAGGTTGTATCTTTGCGCCGCTTTTTTTGACACATCTATTTTCACAATCAAACCAATTCTACTCGTGGAAAGAACACTTACCATCTTGAAGCCCGACTGCGTGCGCAAAAACCTCATTGGCGCAGTGATTGACAAAATCGAGAAAGCCGGGTTCAAAATCGTCGCCATGAAAATGATGCACCTGACCAAAGAAACCGCAGGCGAATTTTACGCCGTTCACAAAGCGCGTCCGTTCTATGGCGAATTAGTAGAGTTTATGTCGAGCGGCGCGTGCGTGCCGATGATTTTGGAAAAAGAAAATGCCGTCGAAGACTTCCGCAAACTCATTGGCGCAACCGACCCCAAGAAAGCCGACGAAGGCACAATTCGCAGACTCTATGCCGATAGCGTCGGAGAAAACATCATTCACGGTTCGGATTCTGTGGAGAATGCAAACATCGAGGCGGCGTTTTTCTTCTCGACGGCGGAAGTTGTCGCCAATCGCCGTTAATCGAGCGCAAAGTGGCATGCAGGGAGTCGTTTTGACTCCCTTTTTTATTCGGCGTCAATTAGAGCAATGCTTTAAGCTTTAAGTGAGTTCAAACGACTCGAGTTTGGACGGAATCTCGACTCGATGAAAGCCGATTTCCTTCAATCCATCACGTAGGCTTTCGGCTGCAGCATCTTCGCCATGGACGAGAAAAATGCCGCGCATCTTGCTGCGGCTAAATTTTCCGATGTAATCCAAGAGTTCGGCTCTATCGGCGTGTGCAGAAAAATTGTTCATCACTACAACTTCCGCTTTGAGTTTGTAGGGCTCACCGAAAATGTTGACTTCGGGCTGGCGTTCTAAAATTTTGCGTCCCAATGTGTTTTCCGCCATATAGCCCACAATCAGAATGGTTGTGTTCGGATTTTCGATGTTGTTGGCAAGATGATGGGTGATTCTTCCGCCTTCCGCCATGCCAGAGCCCGCCATGATGATGCAAGGCTTTTTGTAGTCGTTGATTTTTTTGGAGTCTTCGGCGGTGCGGGTGTAGGCGACGTTTTCCAAGTGGAGCGGGTGTTTGTCGTCGGCAATCAAGCGATTCATTTCCTTATCGAAGCAATCAGGGTGATAGCGATAAACGTGCGTAACGTCTTGCGCCAGCGGACTGTCGAGAAAAATCGGCATGTCTTTCGGCATTTTTCCAGCGTGGTAGAGTTGATTGAAGAAGTAGAGAAGTTCTTGGGTGCGCCCGACGCTGAACGCCGGAATAAGGATTTTTCCGCCGCGCCTATAAGCCCGGTCGATGACGTCGGTCAAAATGCGCTCGACTTCATCTTTGGGTTTATGTAAGCGATTGCCGTAAGTGCTTTCGGTGATGAGGTAATGCACGTCGCCGCAAAATTCGGGGTCTTTGAGAATCGGCGTATGCGGTCTGCCTAAATCGCCCGTGAAAGCGAAGCGAACGTGTTTATGCTTTTCTTTCAACTCGAGCACGACAATTGCCGAGCCGAGAATATGCCCAGAGTTGTAGAAGGTGAGCGCAACGCCCTCGCTGATGTTCAGCGTGCGATGATAGGGCAAGGCGAAAAAGTGTTCCGTTGTGCGTTGTGCGTCTTCGACGGTGTAGAGCGGTTCGACAGGAGGCAAGTTTTTACGCGCATGCTTTTTGGAGATGAACTCTGCGTCGCGCTGTTGAAGAAACGCCGTGTCTTGAAGCATCACGACGGCAAGGTCGCGCGTGGCGGCAGTAGCGTAGATATTGCCCGTAAAACCTTCCTTGACGAGAAGTGGCAAGCGTCCGCTGTGGTCGGTGTGCGCATGCGAGAGCACAACGGCGTCAATCTCTTTGGGCTTAAAGGGAAAGTTGCGATTAAGCATCGCCGATTCGCTTCGTCTGCCTTGAAACAAGCCGCAATCGAGCAAGATGTTTTTACCGTTGATTGTAAGCAAGTGCGACGAGCCGGTTACGCCGTGCGTCGCGCCGTAAAAAGTGAGTTTCATATCGATTCAAGGTCTGATGGTTTCAAAAAGGGCAACGCTTTCGATGTGATTGGTGTGCGGAAACATATCGACGGCTTGCACGGTCGCAAGGCGATACTTTCCGCTTTCGCAAATGAGTTTAGCGTCGCGCGCTAAACTTGCTGGATTGCAACTGACATAGACGATTTTCTTCGGTTGGAATTGCAACATGGTTTGAACCGCTTTCGGGTGCATGCCTGCGCGCGGCGGGTCGGTGATGACAACATCAGGCGCGCCAAATGAAATCAGTTCACTGCGAAGCGTTTCGAACTTCATCAGGTCGAGCATCTTAAATGTGCAATTGTGCACTTGGTTTTCAGACGCATTGGCAACGGCATCGCGAACCGCACTTTCCACGAGTTCAATTCCGAAAACTTTTTGGCAATGCTTTGAAATGAAAATCGAAATCGAGCCGGTGCCGCAGTAAAGGTCATAGACGATTTCGTTTCCGCTCAATCCTGCAAAGCGCAATACGGTTTCGTAAAGTCGCTCGGCTTGTTCTGTATTGGTTTGAAAAAATGAGTTGGCAGAAATGTTGAAGCGATACTCTCCTAACTGCTCGGTGATAAAGCCTTTGCCGAAGACGACGAACTCTTCTTCGCCAAACGCAACGGTATTTTTCTTCGTGGAAACATTATTGACAAACGTGGTAAGCGCATTGCCCAGTGACGCATCAAGCGCGTCGAGGAGCGATTTCATTAAAGCCGGCTCGTGCCAAGTGGTAACAAGATTCACCATCAGTTCATTGGTGCGAAAGGCTTTGCGGACGACGAGATTTCGCAAGAAGCCTTCGTGCGTGTGCGAGTTGTAAATCGTCAAGTGATGTTGAAGGGCGAAGGTGCGCACAGTATTCAAGACGAGATTTGCTTCTGCGGGCGCGATGTAGCACTGTTCAATATCGATGACTTTGTCGTAACGATGCGGCGCGTGAAAGCCGATAGCGAAATCGTTTCGCTTGCTCGGTTGAGGCGCGTTCATTTCGCTCGGCAAAAGGTAGCGCGCGTTCGAGAGTGAAAAGTCAACCTTGTTTCGATAGTGATAAATGCGTTTTGCACCGATGGGTTTAAGCATTGAGACGTCATGAAATCCGCCAATGTGCGTAAGGGCGTCGCGGACTTGTTTGTTTTTTTGTTGGAGTTGTGCATTGTAGTCAATGTGTTGCCATTTGCAACCGCCGCAAATTCCGAAGACGTCGCATCGCGCTTCGGTGCGCAAGGGCGAGGGCGAAAGCAGTTTGGTGAATTGGGCTTCGAGGTAAGATTTTTTGGCTTTGTAAATCACGGCTTCCACCGTGTCGCCAACGGCAAGCGTGCCGCGAATAAAGACGCTCATGCCGTCGGGCAATTTGGCGTAGCATTTGTCGTCTTCGGCGAGGTCTGAAAGCGTTGCGGTAATGGTTTGTCCTTTTTGATACATCGCACGAATTGCGTTAAAGAAGTTGAACCGTCAAAGAGTTTGAAGAAACAAAATAGGGCAAGTGCGTTATATTTCACGCACGCCGCACAACGAAGAAAGACTTGCTGATGAAAACAAAATCAACATCGAGCCTAAACACACGCAAAGCGCGCCAGAAGAAACGCTTGAAAGCCGATGTGCCTCAAACAACAGGCGCAAAGTTTGAACGCCTTGCAGAAATTGTCGCGCTCTTGCGCACGGATTGCCCTTGGGATAGAAAGCAAACCCCCGATTCGCTTGTGCATCTGACGCTCGAGGAAGTCTATGAAATGATTCACGCCGTTGATTCAAGAGATGAGCAAGAGCTCAAAAAGGAACTTGGCGATATTTTGTTGCACATTTGTTTTCAAAGCGTTTTAGCGGCGGAGCGCAACGCCTTCACGATTGATGATGTCTTAGATACGATTGCCGAGAAACTCATCTTCCGCCACCCGCACGTGTTCGGAAGCGAAGTAGCTCGCGACGAATCCGCCGTCAAAGCCAATTGGGAAAAACTCAAAATGAAGGAAGGTCGGAAATCTGTTTTGGACGGCGTGCCGCGCGCTATGCCCGAACTCTTGCGCGCGTATCGCGTGCAGGAAAAAGCCGCGAGTGTCGCCTTTGATTGGAAGAGTGCCAAGGGCGTTTGGGAAAAATTAAACGAAGAACTCTTGGAACTGCGCCGCGCCAAAACCGCAAAAGCCCGCGAAGAAGAACTCGGCGACGTGCTCTTTACGCTCGTCAATTTGAGCCGATTCCTCAAAGTCAATCCCGAAGACGCGCTTCGCAAAACGACGGAAAAGTTTTCACGCCGATTTCAAGCGGTGGAAGCGGCGGTTCAAAAAAGCGGCAAATCATGGAGCGATTTTACGATGGAAGAATTAGACGCGCTCTGGGAAAGCACTAAGAAGCAAGAAAAATCAAGAAAAAAGAACGCACGCGGCGTTTTGGCGTGAAAAAGATTTTTGTGCATCTTTGTTGCCAGCGTGTTCGTCTAGCGGCCCAAGACGTCGCGTGTTTTTCAGCGCGGAAATCGCGGGTTCGAATCCCGCACACGCTACAGCAGTATCTTGTTCTTTGAGTGCTTTCACAAACCATTTGCGTCGGTAGCTCAACTGGATAGAGCATCAGACTTCGACTCTGACGGTTGGGGGTTCGAGTCCCTCCCGGCGTACGCTTGCACAAATGCGAATTGTGTCATATAATTGTTTGTGGCTCTTTTTTAATCAAGCACCCGTAGCTCAGTTGGATTAGAGCATCTGACTACGAATCAGAAGGTCTGAGGTTCGAGTCCTCACGGGTGCACTGCACTTTTATCTGCACATTTGTTCGTTCAGAGTAAGTTTGTCGCTCTGGATAGCACCTCTTCATCACCTTCCTTTTTGGCCTGCGAAAATCATACATGGCTACATGTTCTTTCTGTTCAACTACTTTCAATTAAATTTTTTGAGGAGAAAAACCATGTCAGTGCAACAGACAAAAAAAACCTTTTTGACCATCTGCGCTCTGATTTTGAGCGTGAGTGCGTTTTCACAAGAAACCGCTTCGCCGATTACCGTGAGCGGCTATGTTGGAACATACTACGCATGGGATACCGATAAATCCGTCGTGCCAAACGGCGGACTTCGGCAATTTTCGTTCATCGCGCCGCGCAAAGAAACGTTTGGATTAGACGTTGCGATGGTGTCGCTCAAATATGCGGCGGAGCGTTCACGCGCCTCTGTGATTGTGCAATACGGCGACGTGACCAACGGCTGGACGAACGGCGCAACTGCTTCGCCAGAAGATTTATTCGGTCGCTATGTTCAGGAAGCCTACGCAGGATTTATGTTGGCGGATAACCTTTGGCTCGATGCAGGGTTTTTCCTCACCCATGTCGGCGAAGAGGGATTTTTCCCGAAAGACAACTTTCTCAGCTCGCTTGCGCTCACCACGCTCTTTGAGCCTTTCGGACAAAGCGGCTTGCGACTGACTTATTCTCTCAACGACAAGTGGACGGCGCAACTGCACCTGCTCAACGGCTACGGCTTGACCTTCGGACGCGCCAACACGTCGGCAAAAGCCGTCGGGTTGCAGATAGATTATCGTTCGTCGAAAGAGTGGGATTTTCTCTACAACGCCCTCGTCGGTGACGGCATCGGCTTCGGCGACGCAGGTCAGGGCAAAACATTTACGTATCACAACCTCGTTGCTAAATACTTTGGCGCGAAAATTGATTTAGCATTTGGTATCGACGTTGCGACGCAAGCGAAAACCAAGCAGGTGCTAAATGGCGAGCCTCAAATGGCACTCTATTTTTCAGGCATCGCCGAAGCGCGATTCAAGGTTCATAAACAGTTCAACTTGATGGGGCGCGGCGAATTCTTCCAAGATAGCAACGGTATCTTCGGTGCCGTCTCGACGGATAGCGATGGACTGCCTGTCGGTCTGAAAGCGTTCGGCGTAACGGGCGGATGGAGTTCAAGCCGATGGAAAACGCCTTCATTCGCGGCGAAGTCCGATTCCTGAGCCTTGATAAAGACCAAAAGGTTTTCGCGTCCGAAAATGACCTCGTCAATACGCGCACAGAAATCATTTTCACGACAGGGGTTTCGTTCTAATTTTATATCTTCAAGGCGGCTTTCGTAAAGAGAGCCGCTTTCGTAATTACATTTCGTAATCACATTTCGCGATTACTTATTCACCGGCATTTTTACCAGCGGTTAGCGAGTATTTCAACATCTCTGAAATTTAAACTTAGAAGAGAAAGATATGCCACGTCGCCGAACGACCGAAAGCGAAGGTTCAGCAACAGCTTCCGCCAACGGGTTCGAGAAAAAGAAAGAAGGTTTCTCGATTTTCACGCCCGCCGTCAAGTTGATGAACAACATGAAATACCCCATCAAGTTCACGCTCATCAGTTTGATTTTGGATATTCCAAGTTTGCTTTTGCTCGGATTGCTCACTTCGGTGCGCAACGAGGCGATTGACTTCGGACAAAAAGAGCGGCTGGGATTGGAATACAACGAGCCGGTGAAAGAACTGCTCTTTCACGTGGCTGAGCATCGCCAAGCTGCGTTGATTTATTTTGAAGGCGGCGAATCCGACAAAAGCGTCGCAAAAAAATTGCTTCAAGAACTGCAAAGTAAAATTGAGAGCGACATCACCGCTATTGACGACGTCGACAATCGGCTCGGCGAAATGCTGAAAGGAAAAGAAAAGTGGGCGGAAATTCGCAATCTCTGGAAAGCAACGAAAGAATCCGTTTGGAAAAGTTCGCCCGAAAAAAGTTATGCTGACCACAGCGAAGTGATTGATAAAATTGTGCTCTTGCTCGCGCATATCGGCGATATTTCAAACCTCGTTTTAGACCCCGACATCGACTCCTACTACATGATGGACGGCGTGATTTTCCGCATTCCGTTGCTCGTTCAAAAAATTTCAGAAGCACGCGACTTGGGTCAGCGCGTCGCATTGGGCAAAGAGTTAAGTTCCGACCGACTTGCGGAACTCATCTTCGTGCTTCCGGGCATCGTTGAAAACACGTTTGAAGGCATTAAACTCGGCGCGTCTAAATCATATAGTTTCAAAAACATTTACAATGGACCGAAGGTCAAAGACATCATCAATCAAGAGTTTGACGCGTCGGTCGGAGCAATCAACGCGTTCTTAGCGCAGACCAAACCCATTCGCAAAGTCGCGCTCGACAGCACCTTCGACGCAAAGCAATATGTTGAAACTGGAAATATGGCACTTGCGGCGATGCGAAAGCTCTATGCCGCCGAAGCCAAAGCCTTAGACGAACTCCTCATTGCACGCATTGATACCTTCACATTCCAAAAGCGGCTGATGCAAGTGGGCGTGCCGCTCATCTGGGCGTTGGTGATTTATCTGCTCGTCGGCTTCTACCGCTCTGTGATGAAGACGGTGAATAGCTTAGACGAAATCTCCAAAAAACTCGTCACAGGCGATACCGACGAGCGCGTCGAGCTTGAAGCCAAAGATGAACTTGCGAGCGTCGGCGAATCGTTCAACACCATCGGTCAGGCACTTGTTCAGCGCAATAAGGAGCTTGAGGAAAACAAGAAGAAACTCGAAGAAAGCTTGCATCTCTTGGAAGAATCTTACGGCAAGCTCGAAGAAAGCAACGCGCGAATTCAAGAGCAACAGACCCAACTCATTCAATCTGAAAAAATGGCGTCGCTTGGTCAAATGGTGGCGGGCATTGCGCACGAGGTTAATACGCCGCTCGGGTTCGTGCGTAATAACATTGAGGTGCTGGGTAAAAATCAACGTCGACTGCTCGAGGTGTTGGAGCGGTATCGCGACTTGCGCGACTCGCTCGTCAATGGTCAATTAGACGATTTGGAATCAAAGTTGCTGGGTATTATCGAGTCTTCAAAAAAAATTGATTCGGGAAGTTTCAGCGAAAAAGTTCAAGCCTTGATTGCTGAATCTATCGACGGCATCGACCGCATTCAGCAACTTGTGCTCGACCTGAAAAACTTCTCGCGTTTGGACGAAGCCTCGTTCAAAGAAAGTGATTTGAATCAGGGTATTGAATCAACTTTGAAAATCGCGCACAATATCGTTAAATACAAAGCGGAGGTCATTAAGGATTTCGCGCCGGAACTCAAAGCAGAGTGCTTCCCGGCGAGAATTAATCAAGTCTTTTTGAACATCATCACCAATGCCGCGCAAGCCATTGAGGGACAAGGGCATATTTGGATAAAGACCTACAAGGAAGGCGACATGGCGGTGATTAAAATTCGCGACGACGGCAAAGGCATTCCGCCAGAAAACTTGAAGAAAATTTTCGAGCCGTTCTTCACAACGAAAGATGTCGGACAAGGCACGGGCTTGGGGCTTTCCATCGTCTATAAAATCATCGAGCAACACAAAGGCACGATTACTGTACAAAGTGAAGTGGGCAAAGGCACGGAGTTTACGATTAAATTGCCTGTTAAGCAGAGCAAACAAATCGTCCAGCCGGCGTCGACGCTCGTCTTAAATTAACCTAAATCACACGATAAGATATGAGCAGCGAATCACACATTCTCTTAGTCGATGACGAGCCAATGGTGCTCAGTTCGCTTTCCCGATTGCTTGAAGACGACTACACCGTGCATACAGCAAACGGCGGCATGCAGGCATTGGAAATTGTCAAGCGCGAACCGATTAAAGTCGTCATCAGCGACCAACGCATGCCCGGCATGCTCGGTCATGAGGTGTTGCGTCAAGTCAAACTCATCAGCCCGAATACGATTAGAATGCTCCTAACGGGATACAGCGACCTTGACGCCATCATCAGTTCCGTGAATGCGGGAGAAATTTTCCGCTACATCAACAAGCCTTGGAAAGCCGACAACCTGTGCAACCTTGTCAAACTCGGCACTCAAATCTACGACCGCATTACGCATCTTCAAGCCAAAGAGCAGGCGAAAGCGGAATCGCAAAAAATTCCTGCGCGCGTTCATATTGAAGTCGAAGAAAAACACGGTAGCGTGCTTTTTGTTGATTACAATGAAAGCGAGGTCAGAACGCTTGTCGAGAAATTCAGCAAGGGATTCGATGTGTCGGGCGTCTCTTCAATTGATGAAGCGTTCAAAGAATTGGCGAAGCGACCCGTGTCGGTGGTCGTAAGCAACGTTAATTTCGGCGACGTCGACGGCATCAGTTTTCTCAACACGATTCGTCAGGAGTATCCGCACGTCGTTACGGTGATTTTAACCGAAGTCAAAGATGCGACGCTCGCCGTGCGCTCCATCAATGAGTTGAGCGTTTTCAAGTATCTCGTCAAACCGACAAGCGACGACGTCATTGGCAAAACGATTTCCGAAGCGGTTGAAAAAAATAAACTTTACACGAAAGCACCCAACGCCAACATTCGCCAAACTGCTGAAACGATTGCGCCCGAAATGATGTCGCCCAAAATTGAAGAAAGCGCACTCCGCCTTAGGCTTCGTGCGGCGCAAGCCTTGCTCTCAAAAACCAATCTTCGCAACGAATCGTAGTTTCGCAACGAATCGTAGTTTCTTGTGTGTGTAGTTTGATGGGGGCGCGTCGATTTCTTTTAGCGAGAAATTGAACGCGCCTTTTATCTTCGACCGTAGGCAATCAGCCCAACAACCCGTTCACTCAATCATGACCGATGCATTTGCAAAAATCGATGCCCTGAACGAAGCGGCTTGGGAGTGTCGCAATGAGCGACCCAAACACGCGCTCGAGATGAGCGAAAACGCATTCCAACTATCCCAAGAACACGCCTACAAAAAAGGCACGGCTTGTAGCCAACGCAACATCGGTGTCTGCCAATATCTGCTTGCCAATTACGAAGAGGCTCTTTCGGAATCAACCGATGCGCTTATCCTCTTCGAGGAACTTGGCGACAAACACGGTGCCGCGACTGCGCTCAACACCATCGGCAATGTCTATCAAAGTTTGGGCGATTACGCCAACGCCCTCGATTTTCACACCAAAAGCCTCAGCTTACGCCAAGCCCTGCGCGATAAACAGGGCGAATCCATTTCGCTCAACAACATCGGCAACGTCTATCAAAAATTGGGCGACTATCAAAACGCGCTCAACTGCTATGAACAAAGCCTCAAACTCAAACAAGACAGCGGCGATAAAATCGGCGAAGGCGCGGCACTGATGAACATCGCCAATGCCTATATGCAATTAGGGCAAAAAGACATCGCGCTCGATTTCTACCTCAAAAGTTTGCAGATTGCCCAAAGCGTTCATGACCGACGCGGCGAAGCGAGTGCGTTCATCAACATCGGCAGTTTCTACCACAGTTTAGGCGACCATCAAAACGCGCTCGACTGCAACCTCAAAGCCTTGGACCTCTTCAAAGAAATTGAAGATAAGAGCAGTGCCATCACGACCTTATGCAACATCGGCATCATTCTCAACGACATGAGCGACTCCGATACCGCGCTCGACTACCTTAAAAGCGCGTTGGAACTTGCCGAAGAAATCAATTCCAAAGAACTCATCTACGATACCTGCAAAGCCCTTTCAGAAGCCTACGAACTGACAGGCGACTTCAAGAACGCCTTAACGTATCACAAACTCTATCAGCAGTTTAAGGAAGAAGTCTTCAGCGAAGATGTGCTCAAGCGTCTTCGCGGATTGGAGGCGAAGTTCGAGCTCGAAAAAGTCGAGCGAGAAAAAGAAATTTATCGTTTGAAGAATGTTGAACTCAAAGCCGAACAGGAAAAATCCGACCAATTGCTTCTCAATGTGCTTCCGAAAGCGATTGCCGAGCGTTTGAAACAAGGCGAATATGTCATCGCCGATTACTTCAAAGAAGCCACCGTGCTCTTTGCCGACCTTGTCGGATTCACCGTGCTCTCCGCACGATTCAAACCCGAAACGCTCGTCGTGATTTTGAACGAAATTTTTTCAGCCTTCGACGAAATCGTTGAGAGGTTCGGTTTGGAAAAAATTAAAACGATTGGCGATGCCTACATGGCGGTCGGCGGCGTGCCGATTGTAAGAGAAGACCATGCCGAAGCCGTCGCTGAAGCCGCCTTACAAATGTTGAAAGCCATCGCGGACATCAATGCCAATAGCGACGTGCCGATGAGCCTGAAAATCGGCATCAATTCAGGACCCGTAGTCGCGGGCGTGATTGGCAGAAAAAAATTCATCTACGACCTCTGGGGCGACACCGTCAACACCGCCTCGCGAATGGAGTCGCACGGCAATCCCAACGAAGTTCAGGTGACGGAAACGACGTATCAACTCTTGCGCAACAAGTTCATTTTTGAAAAACGCGGCACGATTGAAGTCAAAGGCAAAGGCGTTATGCAAGCCTATTTCCTCAAAGAAAAAATCGAGTGGTAACGGCGTGAAAATTCTTCACCGACATATCCTGCTCGCCCACATCGGTCCGTTCCTCTTTGGATTTTTCACGGTCATATTCGTTTTTCTCTTGCAGTTTCTCACCCGCACGCTCGATCGCTTCGTCGGCAAAGGGCTTGACATAACGGTGATTATCGAGTTGATTCTCTTGCAAATTGCGTGGATGGTTGTGCTTGCCGCGCCGATGGGCGTTTTAATTGCATGCTTGATGGCGTTTGGAAAAATGACCAATGAACTTGAAATCACGGCGATGCGGGCGGGAGGCATTTCGCTCTGGCGATTGATGTATCCGGTTTTAATTGCGGGCGCGATTCTCACCGTCTTGGTTGAGCGATTCGGCAACGTCGTCTTGCCCGAAGCCAATCATCAAGCGAAAGTCTTGATGATCGATATTTCACGAAAGAAGCCCTCGTTTGGATTGCAAGAAAATGTGTTTTCAAATCTTATTTATGGCTACTCTATCTTGGCGCGAAAGACCAGCGAAACATCGTCCGACATCGGCGGCGTAACCATTTACGACTACACCCGACCGCAAAGCGAAACCGTTATCACGGCGGAAACGGGCAAGTTCGAATACTCATCGGATTTTCGCTATCTCATCATGACGCTCTACGACGGCGAAATGCACGAGGTCGACAAAAACACGCGCAAGGAATATCGCCGCGTCGAGTTTCAGAAGCACAAAGTTTTGCTCGACGCCTCTGGCTTTGGCTTTCAACGCTCCGATGAAAGTTCCGTCAGTCGGGGCGACCGCGAACTTTCCGCCTCAACCATGCTCGGCATTTGCGATAGCCTTCAAGCCCAGATTGACTCGACGAAAAAGCGCATTGCCAACGCCACAAACGAGCACTTCGCGCTTCTCTTTTCAGGCACATCGCTTCGCGCCGATTCGCTCGTGCTCAATCTTGATGTGCAAGCAACGGCTGAAACGCCTCGCGATTCGCTGGTGTATTTGCTCGCTCTTCCACCTGCGGAACACACCAACATCGTCGATAGAGCCACTGCCACCGCACGAAACTTGCAAATGCAGACGAGCAACGCGCTCTTCTCGATTCGCAACGACCGAGAAATGCAACGCAAGTATATGGTCGAGGTTCATAAGAAATTCTCGATTCCGTTTGCGTGCTTTTGCTTCGTGCTGGTCGGTGTGCCGCTTGGTGTTTTAGCAAAGCGCGGCGGGTTTGGGATTGGGGCGGGACTTTCGCTCGCCTTTTTCTTGATGTATTGGGTGTTTCTGATAAGCGGCGAAAAACTTGCCGACCGTGGCATCGTGCCGCCCTCCCTTGCCATGTGGGCGGGCAATGTGGTGCTGATTCTGATTGGCGCAGGATTGTTTCTTGCTGTTTCAGGCACACGCTTTCGCTGGCTTACAGGAAGCGGGCGATAGAACTTTATGAGATTTCCACAACGTTATCCACAAATGTTGAAAAACTGGCTCTTCAAAACGGTTGAAAAACGTGTCCTGACTTGGCAAGCGAAACTGATGTTATCCACATTTAGTGTTTTGCTGTTAGCAATGCTGTGGAAGTTTCGCGGTTGGGTGTTGATAACCGTGATTAACCCCTACATTCTTGACGAGACGCCAACATCTTATCCACAATGCAAACACTTGGTTGTGGAAAATTGGACGGGCGATTACGAAATTTTCGCCGCGGCAAAAGCCTTTGCCGAAAAAACCAACGCTCAAACCATCGTTTCCACGATGTATGAATCCGTTCACAACCACCCACGCTTACGGCAAGCCACCTTGCTCAATGCATGGAGTGCGGAACTCGATACCGCAACCCTCGTTTTCTTCATCGTGCCGTTTCAAGAGCCGAAGACGCTGAACATTGCCAAAGCCGTCGTCGACTCCGCCCACCAGCGCGGTTGGAAAGAATTTGCACTTGTTACACGCGACCTCCATTCGCGACGCTCGCGCCGATGCTACGAAAAATTTGCCAAGCCGCTCGGCATTACGGTTCACCTGCTTCCTTACGAGCGCGAGTTCAATCATCGAAATTGGGCTAACTCCATCACAGGCTGGACGGTCGCTTTCCCTGAAATCGTCAAGCAACTTTATTACGACGTGTTTGTGTTGTGAAGGGCAATCAACCTAAACGCACATGCGCAAATTTCTCATCGGCAGTTCGCTTTTTGTAACGCTCCTTGCGTCCATCATCTACACGGCTTGTGCCAAAAAAGAGCCGTTCTCCTTTGCCTCGCCCGACTATCGGCTCTCGCTTCCCAAAGACCACGCGGCACATAACGACTTTCGAACCGAGTGGTGGTATTACACCGGGCATCTTCAAAGCGGGGAGCGGCGATTCGGCTACGAACTCACATTTTTCCGAACCGCGCTCTCAATAGAAGAGGCGGACGCCTCGCGAAAACAAATTTACTTCGCCCACTTTGCGATTACCGACGAATCGAGCAAGAAATTTTACCACACCGAAAAGCAGTCGCGCGGCAACTTTGGCGATGCGGGTGCCTCGGAACGGTATTACAAAACCTTCATCGGAAATTGGTCGGCGCAGGAGTTGGGCAAGTATCATCTCATTCAAGCCGAGACGGATTCCTTCGCACTCGCGCTCATTCTTGAACCCCTGAAACCGCCCGTCCTGCAAGGCGAAAACGGCTACAGTCGAAAAGGGAGCGACCCGAAAAACGCCTCGATGTATTACTCCTACACGCGACTGAAATCCGTCGGCGCGCTCACTTTGAACGGCACGCGCTACGCCGTCGAGGGCGAAAGCTGGAAAGACCACGAATTTGGAACCTCGCAACTCGATGAGAACGTCGCGGGTTGGGATTGGTTTTCTATTCAACTCTCCGACACCACCGAACTGATGCTCTACAATCTCCGCCTCATCGACGGCACAAACAGTCCCTATTCCAGCGGCACCGTTGTCTATCAAGACGGTGCAAGCGAAAAACTCTCTGCAAACGATTTTAAGATTGAGGTTTTATCGCGATACACGTCTAAAAAATCGGGCGCGGAATATCCGACCAAATGGACGCTCTCCGTTCCGAAACTTTCCCTCTCGCTCGTGGTTGAAGCCACCGTTGAAGACCAAGAACTTTTGACGGAAGAGTCGACGCGCATTACCTATTGGGAAGGAAGCACAAGGGTTTCGGGCACAAAGTCGGGCGTTGGAATTTCAGGCAAAGGCTACACGGAACTGACGGGCTACGCGAAAAAAATTACGGCGTTTTAGCGGAAAAAAGACGGATTAGAAAACTTCGCGAATGGCTTTGTAAGTGCCGACGTGCGCCTCGACCGTCAGGTCAATCGGTTTTGCATATCCGCCGCCGAGCGCGAGCGAGACGGGAACGCCATGCGCGCGACACGCTTTCAAGACGAGCCTATCGCGCTCTTCTAATCCCTCGTGCGTGAGCGATAAGCGTCCGAGTGCGTCTTCTTTGAGCGGGTCGACGCCGGCTTGATAGAGCACGATGTCGGGCTTGAAGGCAAACACTTTCGGCAGATAGTCTTTCAGAATTGAGTGGAAGTCGCGGTCGCCAGTGCCGTCGGGCAAGTCGATGTCAATCGTGGAGGGGACTTTTCGGAAGGGATAATTTTTCGCGCCGTGCATGCTGAAAATGAACACGTCGTCTCTGCCACCGAGAATTGCCGAGTTGCCGTTGCCTTGATGCACATCTAAATCGATGATGGCAACACGTCGAACTTTATGGACGATGCGGAGATAAGTTGTAACGACGGCTAAATCGTTGAAGACACAATAGCCTTCGCCTGAATCAGCGAAAGCGTGATGTGTGCCGCCCGCCAAGTTGCCTGAAACACCACTTCGCAAGGCTTCTTCTGCCGATGCGAGCGCACCTCCGACCGTCGCCAGCGAGCGTTTGACTAACGCCTCGCTGTAAGGAAATCCAATTTTGCGAATTTGAAAGTCGCTCAATGTGCCGTTCAAGACCGCCTCAACATAGCCTTGTGTATGCGCCAGCATGAGCACTTCTGGCGAAGGCATGGGTGGCTCGCAGAGTTCATTATCGCGCACAACGCCATGTTTGAGCAACGCCAATCGAATGAGCCGATATTTTTCCATTGGAAACCGGTGCCCGTCAGGCAAAGGTATGGTATAGTGGTCGGAATAAAATACTTTCATGATTTACCGCCTAAAAAGTGTTGCGCGTCGGGAGGATTAACCGCGTTTTGCTTTTGCACGTTTGTAGAGCTCGATGTATTTGCGAGCGGAGTTTGTCCAAGAAAAGTCGCGCATCATGCCGTTTTGTTGAATGCGTCGCCAGAGTGGCTTGTTGTGATAGGCTTCAATGGCGCGATGAACAGCGTGAGAGAGCGCAAATCCGCTCGGCTCGGTGAAAGAAAAGCCGTTGCCGATGAACTGACCTTTGTAGGCATATTCGTCCCAATCTTGCACGGTGTCGGCAAGTCCGCCTGTTTTACGCACAATCGGCACAGTGCCGTATCGGAGGCTATACATTTGGTTTAAGCCGCATGGCTCGTAATGTGAAGGCATCAGGAACATATCTGCGCCCGCTTCGATGAGGTGCGAGAGTTCAGTATTGAAGCCGATGTATGTCCAGACCTTGTGCGGAAACTCGTGCGCCATCCAAGTGAACAGGTTCTCGAAACGGTCTTCGCCGCTTCCCAAAATCACCCATTGCGCATTTTTTTGCATGAGCCAGTAGACTTCTTTTTCGATGAGGTCAAATCCTTTTTGCGAGACCAACCGCGAGACGATACCGATGAGCGGAATGCTGGGATTGTAGTTGATGGTGGTTTGGTCGAGCAGAAATTGTTTGTTTTTCTCTTTGCCCTCGAGGTTTTCGATGGAGAAGTGGAAGGGGATAAATTTGTCGGATTGCGGATTCCAGACGTCTGTGTCGATGCCGTTGAGAATGCCGAAGAGGTCGCCGTTGCGCCAGCGAAGCACGATGTCCATGCCGTTGCCGTATTCGGGCGTGAGAATCTCACGGGCGTAGGTTTCGCTGACGGTCGAGAGCAGGTCGGCAGTTGCTAATCCGGTTTTGAGGAAATTGACGCCGCCGCCCCATTCAGCAAGCCCGCCCTTGTCGAGATGCTCTTTTCGCAGTTCAGCGCGAATGCCCGCCTCGCGTGAAAACCAGCCTTGATAGGCGATGTTGTGAATCGAAAGCACCGTGGCGGTTTTTTCAAAGAACTTATCCCAGCCGTAGTTGTCGCGCAACAGAAGCGGAAGCAATCCCGTCTGCCAGTCGTTGCAGTGAATCACGTCGGGTTTCCACTGCAAGCGTTGCAGGGCTTCGATGACGGATTTTTGAAATAAAATGAAGCGCTCATCTTCGTCCCAATCTGACGTGTAGATGCGCGCGCGATGAAAGTAATGCGGGCAGTCGATAAAGTAGATATCGACATCGCTGTCGGGCAGTTTAGATTTGAGCACGTGGACGGTTCGCGCAACGCCGCCGACGCGCACTTGCATTTCGCCAATGCCAAGATCGAGCCGCATCGGGTATTCAGCGTCGTTGATGACCGAGTATTTGGGAAGAAAGACTTTGACGGTGCACCCCAATTTGGCAAGGGCTTTGGGAAGCGAACCAATGACGTCGGAAAGCCCGCCAGTTTTCGCAAACGGCGCGCATTCAGAAGCGGCTATCGCAATGTTCATTGATGCATGGTTTTTGTGAAACTGCGAAACGAACGTCTTTAAGAAAGATACGCTGAAACGTGCTTGATAAGGTCTAAGACGCCTTCGCCGCTGTGTGCGGACACGTCGTCAATGAACTCATAGTTTGAAAAGAACGCTTCAGAAGTTCGACGCGAAATTTCTCGCTCCGACTTTTTTTTAAGTTTATCGATTTTAGTGCGCACGAGCGCAAATCGTCGCCCGTAAAAATACAGAAACTCCGCCATCTGTTTATCATTTTCCAAATTAGGGTGGCGCGCATCGATAAGAAGCAAGCAGAGTTTCAACTGCGGTCGGTTCTGCAAATAGGCTTCCAGCAACACCTTCCAGCGCGCTTGCTCCGCTTTTGAGACTTTGGCATAGCCGTAGCCGGGCAAATCGACAAAGTAAAATTTTTGATTGATGCGAAAGTAATTGATTTCTCGCGTCTTGCCCGGCGTCGCGCTCGTATAGGCTAACTTCTTTTTCATCAGCGCGTTCAGGAGCGACGACTTGCCAACGTTGGAACGCCCAACAAAAGCGATTTCAGGAAAATGATCTTTCGGCAAATCCTCAATCTTGACCACGCTTTTAAGAAACTCCGCCGACGTAATTTTCATCTGCTTTCGCTGAAAAAATTAGAGATGCCTTACATACCGCAGCTGCAAAAGAAAAGCAACACCGCACGGTTTTGATGAATGTGATAAATCGACGTTTGCGAGCCTTCTTTGTTGCGAGAGCGGACGACGAGTTCCATTTTGCCGTCGCCGTTAATGTCCATAATCCCCGTCAATTTATGCGAGACGGGCAGATTGTAATTGCCGTCGTTGGGGTAGAAGTTTGACGAAACGAACTGAATTTCTTTCCCACGTTTAACGAATACCATTGAGTATTCTCCCGCGTTGGAGCTTTCCTGAACATCGCTCTCGAAGTAGCGCGCAGAGACGATGAACTCGCTTTCTTGGTCGCCGTCCAAGTCGACGCTGTATGCTTCAATCTTGCCGATTTTCGGTTTCACGATGCCGTAGTCTCTGGCAAGTTTTTTTACAGTTGGCACAAACATTGTGCTTGACACCAATTTTGGCAGACGAGGGAGCGCGTTCCAATCGCCACCAATCGCGATGACGCCTTCAATCGGCGGCGAAAACGCGTAATGCGCCAATTTTCCGCGCATGGCACTGGTGCGGAGACAGGCGCAGAGCCTACACATCTACCCACAAAGCCGCTCATGGTATAAACCCGATACACTTCGTTGCCTGTTAGGCGCGGCGCCGCTTCTGCGTCGCTCAATCGCACGCCCTCTTGCAACCCGCCCATCAAGCAGTTGTCGTCAAGCAAACTCACGATGGGATAAATTGGAGACTGCGCCACGATGCCCTCTTCCGAACTTTGAGCCGAGCCAATTTGAGTGAAGAGAAATACAACGAAAGCGGCAACAGTGATTTTCATGGTGAAATGCTTTGATAGAATTGAAAAGCCTTAGGCTACCCCTAAGGCTTGCATAAGATAAAATATCACCCATTCAGATTCTACACTCAATTAGCGGTTTTCGCCGCTTCACCGAAGAGCTCGTCGATAGAAAGTTTCTTGACCTTGCCGAGTTTTTCCAACACTTTCATGTCCAATGCACTTTCGTTGCCGATAACGAGGAAGACATACTTGCGATTTCGATAATGCTTATCATGAAAGGCTTTGAGTTCATCAAGGGTAATTGTTTTGGATTTTTCGTAAATGTCGCGGCGCAGGTCGTAATCCAGCCCCATTTTTTTAGCGGCTTCGTATTGATAAAGCACGTTGGCTTTGGTGATGCGCTCGGTTTGCAACTGCGAGACAATGGAAGCGCGTGCCGAATTGAAGAGCGGCTCGGCTTCGGGCATGTTGTTATTGAGTTCCATCATGCCGTCGACGGCTTCTTTAAGTTTATCAGCTTGCGCACCGATGTAGCAAAGCACATAGTGCGAGCGGTCTTTGCGATTCGGCGTTTGAAAGTAAGCAAAAGTCGAATACGCCAGCGCACGTGATTCGCGCAGTTCTTGAAAGACGACGCTCGACATACCCATACCATAATACTCATTGAAAAAGCGCGACACGACGGCAAGGTCGGGGTTATACAGCGTATCTTTGGCTAAAAACAAAATTTCCGCTTGCTTCATATCGTAATTGACATAATAGACTTGGTTCTCGTTAATCGGCAGTTCAGGAAACTGCTTTGCCGCCAAAACAGGCTTGCGAACATCGGGTGCGCGATGCAAGCGGTTTAGCGTTTCAACTAAACTTTCTTTGGAAGTCGGACCGTAAAACAACACCCGATGCTCGTAGCTTGTAAGCGACCGCACAAGCGCGACGAGTTCTTCGGGCGAAAGAGCTTTGAGTTCCGATTCCGAAAGAATATAGGTGAACGGCGATTCCTTGCCATACTTAGCGTAGCTTGCCATGGCACGATTGAGAATAATGCCTTTGTTTAATTTTTGATTCGCGCGCGATTTGAGAATATCCTGCACCAGATTGGCAAGTGCGGTCGGGTTGGGTTGAGCGTCGGCAAGAAGCGACTCGAAGAGTTCAAGGGCTTTAGCGAAATTTTCTTGCAATCCTGAAAGCCGCACATACACTTCATCTTCCGAAGCGGAAACGGAGAACGAACAGCCGAGTTTATAGAACTCTTCCTTGATTTGAGTCGGCGTCAGTTTGCTCGTGCCGAGATATTCCAGATAGGGCAACGCCACTGCGAGTTTCTTTTCCGCCACCGTGCCCATATCCAAAATGTAGGTCATCTCGAAGAGGTCATTTTCTTCGTTGCGCTTATACAGCACGGGAATGCCGTTTTTCAAGGCAGTTTGCTCAATGTCGCGTTTGAAATCAACGAAGACGGGCACGACGGGCGCGGCAGGCTTTTCAAGAATGGTCTTCACGAAGGGCGACATTGCTTCTCGATTGACTTGAACAGGTGTAATCGGCGGCTTTGTAACCTTTTGGACGGTGGTATCTACGCCCGTGCGTTTATAGACAACGACATAGTTATTTCGATAATGCTTCTTGGCAAAATCCATTACCTCTTTCTTCGTGATTTTAGAAAGGCGGTCAATCTGCGCGACGTAATCCTTCCACTCTTGAAAAGTTACAAATGCAGTTACAAACGCGCTGGCACGCGCGGCGTTGGATTCATACTGCTTCGTGCGTTGCAGTTTCAAATCTGTAACTGTGGCTTGCAACAGCCAATCGGGGAAATTTCCTTTTTTGAGGTTTTCGATTTCGGCTAAAATGAGCGACTGCACTTCTTCAAGCGATTGCCCTTGACGCGGCTGTCCTCGAAATTGATGCACAGAGTAGTCGCGCATAATGGTCGGACTGCTTGAAGCGTTTAAGACCTTTTGGCTCTGATTGAGGTTGAGGTCAAGGAGCCCAGCTGTGCCGTTGGAAAGAAGCATATCGCACATCGTCATCATATCTGCCTCTTTTGTGCCGGCACCTGCAAAGCGATAACCAAATGTGACAGATTCCGCATCAGGTCCATAGACGGTGCGTACAATTGGAGCGCGAATCTCATCTTCTTTTGCAGGCTTAAACTTCGGCACTTCTTTTGGTTTGAATCCGCCGAACTTTGCATCAATGAGTTTAATCGCTTCATCGGGGTTGAAGTCGCCCGAAAGACAAATCGCCATGTTGTTCGGCACGTAGTAAGTGTTGTAGTAATCAATCACGGCTTGAATCGAGGGGTTTTTCAGGTGCTCAATCGTGCCGATGGTGGTTTGCGTGCCGTATTGGTGTTTTTGGAAAAGATTAGCGAAAAGTTCATAGAAAACTTTGCGCTGGTCGCTGTCGAGGGTGCGATTTTTTTCTTCATACACCACTTCAAGTTCGGTGTGGAAGAGACGCATCACTGGATTTCGGTATCGCTCGGCTTCAACGTCCAACCATTTTTCTAACTGATTCGAGGGAATATCATTGACATAAACAGTTTGCTCGACCCATGTGTAAGCATTTGTGCCTTTTGCGCCCATCGACGCGAGCATTTTATCGTATTCATTAGCGATGGCGAATTTTGAAGCAAGAAAGGAAAGACTGTCAATTTGTCGGTAAATCGCGGCGCGTTTGGCTTCGTCGGTGGTGCGTTTGTAGATGTCGTAAAGACGAATGACTTGGTCGAGATAAAATTTTTCTTGTGCCGCGTCGGTCGTGCCGAATTTATCCGTGCCTTTGAAGAGCATGTGCTCCAAGTAATGCGCCAGTCCTGTCGCGTCGGCGGGGTCGTGTTTGCTGCCGGCGCGCACGGCGATGTAGGTCTGAATGCGCGGCTCGTCTTTATAGACGGTCATGTAGACTTTCAGACCGTTCTTTAAGGTGTAAATGCGTGCTTTCAAGGGGTCGTTGGGAACGGTTTCATACTTGTAGTCATTGGCAAGTGCGCCAATGGAAGCAAAGAGTAAGAGAGCAAGTGAAATAAATCGTTGCATAGCAGAGTTGAGTTGTGATTAAAGAGAAATGCGAAAGTATTGAATTGCGTCCCGATTACAAAACATTGAGCGCGACTTGTATGCGTGCTTACGCCGTTGATGTTTCAAGGAATTTGTATTTTTGTGCCTTCATTCGTTCATCAGATTTCAAATTCAAATGACCTACCAAAGATTTTTTTGTGTGTTGCTGCTCTGTGTAGCGATAGGCTTTGGGTGCGCGCCGAAGTCATCGTTGCCAAAAGTCGGCTATGCACAAATGTTCGTCGATGCAACGCTCGACAAGGCAAAAGCAGGGTTTTACGACGCACTCAAAGAGGGTGGGTTTGAGAACGGAAAAACGGTAACCATCATCGAGCGCAACGCACAAGGCGACAATGCGACGCTCAATCAAGCCATAGAGTATTTCATTTCGGAAAACGTTGCGCTGATTGCCACAAATCCAACGGTCGCAACGATTGCCGCCGTTCAGCGCACAAAAGAGATTCCGATTTGCATGATGGTTGCACCGCGTCCAGACTTGGCGGGGCTGACGGACGAGAACGGCAACGCACCGCCCAATCTCTCAGGCACTTACGAAACGCTTGCCTACATCGACACCAGCGTCGCGCTCATCAAGCAAGTGTTTCCGAATGCCAAGCGCGTCGGCACAATTTACAACAGTAGCGAGCCGAATGCGGTTAATGCTGTCGGACGACTGCGCCAGACGTGCGAAAGTTTAGGCTTAACGCTCATCGAAGCAGGTGCAGTCGCTTCCAACGAATCGCAACAAGTTGCGCTCTCGCTTCTCAATCGCAACATTGATGTCTTTTTCGCGCTCCCCGACAACATCATTTTCGCCAGTTTCGAAACCATCTACCAAACGCTCACGCCGAAGAAAATCCCAATCGTTTCCAGCGAGGCAGGCTTGGTCGAGCGCGGCGCACTGATGGCTTACGGCGCAGATTTTTACGCGTGGGGCAAACAAGCCGGCGAAAAAGCCGTCCGCATCTTGAAAGGTGAAAAAAACGTTCAGCCCGATGAAGTCAAAGTGCGCAAGCGCATTTACAATGAAAAAACTTTGAAAGAACTTGGGCTATCCGTTCCAAACGGCTTTGAAAAATCGTAACTCGCATACATTTCTCGATGCAAATTTCTTACCTTTGAACAAGCAGAGATGTGCAAGAAACCGAAGTGAGGAGTTTGTAGTATGTTTCTTTTCTATTTTAATCAACCAGCAATGGCAGGAGCAAGAAAAGTTCTTACCGAAGATATAATAGGCAATTTGCCTTCACTGCGCTACGATGCCTACTACCATCAAATGCCCGACGGGACGGTCAAGCAAATCAATCCCTTCACCGGCTCGGAAGTTTGGGCAGTGCCCGGACGCGGCAACAAACCCATCGACAACGAGATTCCAAAAACTGCTAAGCCCATCGAACTAAAAGAAAAGGAGGACTTCTGTTCATTTTGCGAAACGCGCTATTTTGAAACGCCGCCCGAAAAAGCCCGCGTGGTGCGCGAAGGCAACACTTGGCGCACGCACTATCAACTTCCTGCGTCGCAATACTTCAACACCAAAGCCGAATTTCGTCGCACTGGCAACCTCTTCGAAATCGTCTCGCTCGACTACTGGCGCAAGAACTACGATTTCCGAATGACCAGAAAACAACTCGAGTGGAAAGAACGATACCTTTCCGAAACCGATGGCTTGAAGCACGTCTTGAACGTCATTGACTACAAACTCTCACGCTCTGGCAAAACCGCAGAAGAAATCGCCAGCATGAGCGTCGATGAAAAATTGCAAATCGCCGATGCTTTTTTCGGAGGAAGCCACGAACTCATCATTGCTTCGCGTCATTACAAGCCCAATGCGCAATACGACTGCGAACTTTTCAGTTCTGGCGAAATGACACCCGACGAGCATTACCACTACTTCCTCGCCACGATTGATGCCCTCAAAGACATTTACGCCAACAATCGCTACGTGCGCTACGTGAGCGTGTTCCAAAATTGGCTCAAACCCGCTGGCGCATCGTTTGACCACATTCACAAGCAACTCGTCGGATTGGACTCATGGTCAATCTCGATTGAATCACAAATTCAAATGGTGCGCAAAAGCCCAAACATCTTCAACGAATACGGTCCGAACATGGCGGCGCACTACAATTTGATTTTCGCCGAGAATGATTACGCGATTGCATATGCTTCGATTGGACAACGCTATCCGACACTTGCGATTTACTCGAAGTCTATTCATTCGCGTCCGCAAGAACACACGCCCGAAGAAATCAAAGGCGTCAGTGATTTGGTGCATGCATGCCATGTGGCGATGGGCAGTCAGATTTCGTGCAACGAAGAGTGGTATTACACGCCTATTGATTCGGTCTACAACATGCCTTGGAAAGTGCTGATTAAGTGGCGCATCAACATTCCCGCTGGGTTTGAAGGGAACACGAGCATTTACATCAATCCTGTCAGTCCGATTCAACTGCGCGACAAAATAGTGCCGCGCCTTTACGAAGTGCGCAATCAAGGCTTAATTTCAAAAGGCATCTCGATTGCCGAAGAGTGCCCATGTAAGCCGAATTCGCTTCAGTATTATTTGCGATAAATTATTTGCGATAACCATGAATCCCATCGTCATACTCGCCGGCGTGGGGCTGTGGAGCGCGCTCTACGAAGAAATGAAGCGAAACCTTGCGCGTGATTTGCCCGCCGAAAAAATTTTCATTGCGCCCGTCTCAACGCTCGATTGGATTGGCTTCCCGCCCTCGCCCGAACGCTCGACGAACCGGGTGATGAAACGCCTTCACGAAACCGTTCAGCAAGTTGAATCTCGATTTCCAAACGAACCCATTACGCTCATTGCGCATAGCGGCGGCGGCACGGTTGCGCTTATTTATCTGCTTGGAAAACCGTTTCAAGGCGACGCTTATTCCAACAAGAGCATTCACAAACTCCTTACGCTCGGCACGCCGTTTCAGAGCATCGAGCGATATGCTAAGTTCAAAATGGATTTCATCAACACGCATCTTCCCAATGATTTCTTTGAGAAAGTTGAAGTGATTTCGGTGGCAAGTTCATTCCGAAAAGGCAAGTGGGAAGGCGGCTTGCAAGAGCGTTTGGCGTTTGAATTTTACCGCAACACTTTCGGCGATGGCAACTTGGACGGCGACGGCGTTGTGCCGATTGACGCGTGCTACTTGCAGGGCGCGAAGCATGTGGTGATTGAAGGCGTAGAGCATTTGCCTGCGCCTTTTGCTAAGTGGTATGGCGAAAAATCTGCCGTCGCACAGTGGCAGCCGTTTCTCCTTCCAACATACTCCTATCAATTCAGTTAGCACGTGAACTTAAACGATTGGCGCGCGCGCCTTGCACGGTTCAGCAACTTAGAAAACATTCTGACGCTGACAATTCCAAGATTGTTTGGATTACTGGCAAACGTAGCGAGCTCGATTTTAATCGTGCGCGGATTAAGCGTTGAAGACGTGGGGGCATACACGCTCATCTTCGGCTACTATATGCTGATGTTGATGCTGTCGGATTTAGGGATTAACCAAACTGTTTTGCGCTATGCGGCAAAAGCGGCGACAGAGACACACAAACACGCCCAGCTCTTGAACTGGGGCGTGCGTCTGAAACTTCTTTCCCTTTGTTCATTCGGACTGCTCTTTTTCTTGTTTGCGCCACTTGTTGCGGAAGTCTGGGCAAGCGCGTCGCTCGCGCCGCTCATGCAACTGGCACTGCTCACTGGGTTTGCAAGCTCTATGCTGGCGATGCCAATCGTTTATTTTCAATCCAAACAAATTTTTAGAAAAGCGGGCGCACTCATTGCACTACAATCGCTTTTTAACCTCTCGCCGCTTTTGTATTTGCAGTTCAGCGGTGCGTGGTCGCTAACGGCGGTCGTCCTGTCGGGCACGGTGAGTCCGTTCTTGACTTTAATTGTTGGATTGATGATGATGCCAACGAAGACATATTGGGATATCGATACGCTCAAAGCGTGCATTGCAGAGCCGAAATTGTTTGTGCTTGCGCCGTCGGGGCGTGAATTCAACAGTGAGACGGAGTTTCTTTCACCGACGCGCTACCTCTTATTCACGATGCCTGCGGGACTTTTATTTGCGCTTGCTTCGCGCGTTGATGTGTGGCTGATGGGATATTTTTTAACGAAGATGGAAATCGGCGTCTATGGCATGGCGCAGCGCGTTGCCTTGCCGCTCTCGGCGATTAGCGAATCGGTTGATGGTGCGCTTTCGCCTGCCGCGTCGTCAATTAAGGAGCGCGAGCGTGTCGGAAGTTTTTTGAAATCAGCGTTAGTTACCGTAGTCGGCGTAATGGTAATGGGTGCGCTTTATGCAACGATTGTGCCGCAGGTTGTGCCAGTGGTCTTCGGCGAAGCCTATCAAAGCGGCGTGTGGGTAGCAAGCTTGCTGTGCTTGCGCGTCGTGATTGCGATTCTGTCGTCGCCGTTCACTTGGCTCGCTTACAATTTTGATTATGCCAAAGTGCAATGGGCGGTTCGAGTGGTTCAATTAAGTGTGATGATTGCAGTCAATTTGACATTGCTTTCGCATTGGGGTATTTTTGCGCCCGCAACTGCGTGGATTATGTTCGAACTGATTGGCACGATAAGTGCAATCGGGTTTTTATTTCTCTCGCTTCAGAAAAGCAACGCAACGCAACTCCGAAATTAGATATGCTTCAATCCTTGCACAACCTCTCTATTGAGTATTTTCTTCGCTGTGAGCAAGTTTCAGTCTCCGATGTCATTGAGCCTTTTGAAAAGGCAGATGGCTTGAAGTTGCTGGAAAAGATGGAAAAACTTGCCCGCAAAAAAGTGATTGTCTTCACGCCGAACGGCTTTCAGCCGCAGGGTGAATGTGACAACAACCCGTATCAACTGCACCGCTCGGGCTGGACGGTCGAGGAAATGCGGTCGCTTGGATTTAAGGTTGTGGGCATGATGGGCTTCAAACCTTTGCGCGGCGAATTTGGCGAGGTAAGATGGAAGCCGAAACTCTTTTGGCATCGCGTCTCGGTTTTGACGCAACCCTCGCAACCCTTTGTGCGAAATGTGCCGTCATTAGCCTATCAACTTCTCTGCATCAAAACCTTGTGAGTGAATCCGCGCCGATGCTTCCGCCCGTCGCCATTTTACTGCTCAACTGGAACGGCTCTGGCGATACACTTGACTGTTTAGATAGCCTTCGCAATCTCGATTATCCGAACTTCAAAATCATTTTGTGCGATAACGGCTCTTCGGACGACTCGCTCGAGCTCTTCGTCCGTTGGGCAGAGCAACACGCCGTTTCGCATTGCACCCTTTCGCGCCACGACGCCGAAACCGCCACGACTCCCGTTCAAGAAAAACTCATCATCATCGAGAATCATGCGAACTTAGGCTTCGCAGGCGGGAACAATGTCGGCTTGCGCTTTGCACTCACCCAGAGTTTTGAGTATCTCTGGCTTCTCAATACCGATACGACCGTCAAACCCGATGCGCTGACGAAGTTGATTGCCGAAGTTCAGTCCGACCCGCGCATCGGCATGTGCGGCTCAACACTTCTCTACTATCACGCACCCGATACGATTCAAACGCTGTGCGGCGGCACCATCAATCGGCGCACGGGCGAACCGCACCACATCGGCGCGTTTCAAACATTCCAACAACCCATTTCACAAGCCGATGTGTTGAAGCGACTGGATTATGTGATGGGCGCATCAATGCTCGCTTCGCGCAAGTTCTTGGAAGAAATTGGATTGATGGAGGAGCAATACTTCCTTTACTACGAAGAAATTGACTGGGCGGAGCGCGCCAAAGGAAAATTCAAATTGGGGTATGCGCCGTTGAGCATCGTCTATCATAAAGAAGGTCGGAGCGTCGGCAATCAACCCAAAGCATACAGCACGACTTCAATTTACTTCATGACGCGCAGCCGCATCAGGTTTATGCGAAAATTTTTTCCGAAACACATGCCGCTTGTGTATGCGCGGCTGTTGGTCTCGGTTGTTGGGCAGTGTTTGAAAGGACGTTGGAAGCGGGCGCAAGCGATTGTCAAAGGGCTTATTGAGGCGTGAGAAAATGGCACGGAGTCTTTCATATCTTTTCGCCATCACAAAAGGCAATGCAAAAAAAGAAAAAAGCAACCCACGCTTACAAAAAATTCATAACAGAACTCCACATAAACCGCTTCCCGATGACACCGATATGAAACTCCCCGACGTTTTTGCGACGATATTCAAAAAAGGGACTCTGAACAACTAACGATTGAGCGTCCGCTCAAAGTGTGCAGTCGTCGCTCTCTGAAACGTAGGGGTTCATGCCCCAAGAATCCTCTGCACTTTTTCCGAAACGCTTTGCCATGAACTTTCCCTTTGACAAGCGTCTATCCCGCTCTCGAATGCGTTAATGACCAAGTTCTGGGTGGAAAGCGCAATGTAAAAATCTTCCCATGTCGCAAACTCCGCCGAAGGAATCAAAATCCCATCTCGATTGTGGGTAATCAGCGATGAAAATGCGGGCGTTGCCGACGCTACAACAGGCACACCACATGTTCGCGCCCACTGCAACACACCACTTGCCGCAATCACGGGCGGTGCGTCGTAAGGCAAGGCTAAAAAATCAATCTCGCTTAAAAAGAGCGGCAGTTCTTGGTCGGGAATAAAGTCGCCAAACTGCACCCAACTTGTAAGTTCGGCTTGTTGGACTTTTTGCTTTTGTTCCTCGAGGTAAGCGGCGTAAGACGCAGAAGCCCTTCCGCGAATGATGAGATGTGGAATCTGCGCCTCGCGTTGCGCTTGTTTGAGCGATACCGCCGCATCAATGAGCAGATGCAAACCTTTGTTCGGCGTGATGAATCCGAAGAATCCAAGCCTTGCTGGTTTGTGCAATTGTTGTGGGCGTTTTGGAAACGGCTCGTCGCAATAAAGCACGTGCGGAAGGAAATGCACCGTTGTGCGTCGCCACAGCAATCGGGAAAGTCGTTCTTGAAGCATCGTGCCCCCCAGTGTTGTCAGGCAAATAAACTCGTCATCATGTTGCAGTGTTGCGCGAAGCACGAGCGGCTCAAAGGCAAGGTTAAACGCACGCCGACTTACGCGTCGCCACAGCGATGTGTCGAAATTTTCCAGCCACTCAAACGGTGAGTGCACAAAACGTGGCGAATCGTGAATCGTGATGAAGCGTTTGAAGTCGGGGCGCAGTCGCTTTTGATGGCGAAGGGCGCGAAAAGTTTCGCCTTCATTTACGCCGAGTTCCGCCCAGACAATCGCGCGCTTCGGAAAGCAAGAAAGGTCTCGAAGAAATTCGCTTGCATCAACGCGAATGAGCGAGAGCGACGGCGCATACTTCGACAGCGCGGCATGAAGCGTATCCGCGTAAGAGGCAATCCCTGTGCGGTGCGCGTCTTTGGGTGCAAGATGAATGAACGGCTGTTCGGGCACGTTTTTCAGATGAAGAAACAAAGTTATCTTGCAAATTTACAACGCAAACTATTTGCATAAGTTGCCACAGCATCATTTCGTCTTTCGCCGATTTCTTTTTTTTGTTTTCTTCTTGAGCATTTCAATCACGGCTCAGGCGCAGTCGCTCACACAGGTCTCACAAGGCGGCGTGTATCTCGAGCTCAATCACTGGATTTACGACTTTCTTCAACGCCAATATATCAAAGGCAATTTGAAGCAAGTCTATCTCGATGCGCGTCCAGTGGCGCGTGTAGAGTTGGCAAAGTATGTCGCGGAACTTGCCGAGAACCGCAATCGGCTTAATCCCGTCGAGCGCGAGCAAGTGAATTTTTGTTTGCGCGAATTTAGCGATGAACTTCGGCGGCTGAAGCTCAAAGAAGTTCCTTTGCCTGACGCGTTTTACAAAACGGAAATTGAGCGCGTGCTCTCGCCCGTGCAATCGCTTGTGCCGAATGTGATTTTTGAAAACGGGCGCAATTTTCTTGCCGTTGATTCCGATGAGTTCACGGCGAACTTTGACTTTATTGCAGGTAGCACTTTCCAACGCGGCAGAGTAGATTCGTCAGATTTCCAGCGTGAAGACCGCCTAACTAATGGCATCATGGCGTGGGGCAGAATTAGCGACCGATTAGACTACTATGTGAATTTTCGCGATAATGCCCTTCGAACCAATAGTGCGTTTCCGCCTGAAATTTTTGCACTCCCTCGCTACGGCTTTGCGTTGAGCCGACAGTTTGGCTTCGCCTATCACGACGAACCTGTGGCCTACTTGAAACTTGCTACGAACTATTTTGAAGTCGCCTTCGGAAAATTTGCCAATCAATGGGGCGCGGGCGCAACGGGCAGTCTCGTGCTTTCCGATTACGCCACGTCATACAATCAACTCTTGCTTCGGCTTAAAATCTGGAAACTTAAATACACCAGCATCTTTGCTGAAATGATTGATTACACTTATCAGACCGTTGTCAGCACGCCACAGCAACTCAAATACTTTGTCGCGCACCGATTAGACCTTCAACTGCACCCAAATCTCAATCTCGGCTTTTATGAAAGCATCATTACAGTCGGCAGAGGTCTCAACATCGGATACTTAAACCCGATTATGTTTTACCGCTCGATTGAGCACTACTACGGCAGTCCTGATAATGCCGCCATTGGTGCCGATTTCAACTGGCGCGTCGTTCCCAGCGTTGCACTTTACGGTCAAATTTTCATTGACGACTTGACCACCAGTAAAATCGGCAAAGGGTTTTGGGGCAACAAACTTGCTTACCTTTGTGGGCTCTATGTTGTAGATCCGTTTGAGATTCAAAACATTGATTTTCGAATTGAATATGCGCGCGTCGACCCTTATACCTACACACGTAGCACGGCGCGCGCACAGGATAATGCGACGGCTTATCTGCACTATGGCTCACCATTAGGCTATTTTGCGCCGCCCAACTCTGACAACTTGTTTCTCGAAGCACGCTACCGTTTCAGTAAGCAACTGATTGCATCTGTCAGTTACACGCGTCTTCGACATGGTGCTAATCCTGACTCGCTGACCAACGTTGGTGGAGATATTTTCCTAAGCCTTCGTCCCGGCATTGATTCAGAGTTTGTGCGATTTCTCGACGGGGCTCTGGGCGTCAGAGACCAATACCGTTTCTCGTTGAGCTATGAATTTATTCGTAACTTGTTTCTCAACGCTTGGCTGAACTATCAAAACTCACGCAATTTCCTTGTCTTCTCACGCGCTCGGCGCGAGGATTTTTCAGGCATTACATGGTTTATCGGAGCACAGTTGAACATTTAGCATGATGAAACGCATCGCACAAGTTTACCTTGCTCTGTTCATCGTCCTCTTTTCGTTAGGAGTCTTGTTCGAGGTTGAAAACCTCGCTAACATTTCGCTTGTCTATCTGCTCACCGCATTCGGGCTTTTTTGGCTGAACTATACGGAACAGTTTCGCGACTCAAAAGAGACGCTTAGCGTTTTAGTTAAGCCACTCGGTACGGTGTTGCTGATGTTTACGATTTATGATGTGCTCTCGCTCTTGCCCGCCATTTTTGAAATGAAAATGCTTGAACATCCGCTTCCGCAAGAAATTCTTGAACGCACGATTTGGCTCTTTCTTGCTGGAATTGTGTGCTTTTGGATAGGATTTTTTCTCAACATTGGGCGCGCCGTCTCGAACTCCCTTGCGCTGAACTTCGAGCGGCAGTTCAGTTTTGATTCGACGGCAATCGTGCAAGTTTCAAAAACCTACTTGGCGTTGGGCCTTGCGCTTTATATGCTTGCCGTTTGGACGGCGGGCTACGCCACACCGATTCAAGCGGCACTCGATATGAGCGAATTTCGCCGTAAAGCCTTTTCGCTCGGCGCAACCACAGCAATTGCAACCTTCATGGGTTTTGCGTTGCTCATTCCGAAAACGCTTTTCTTCGCCTTTCTCGCCAACGCCAAGCATGAATTTGAAAAATCACAATGGCGATTTTGGATCACCTTTTTCATCATTGAGTCCGCGATTTGGGTGAGTTTTGGCATTCGCGGAAACTTCGTGCTGACGGGCTTTCTCGGAATCGTGATGTGGTATCACCGTTATCGGAAAATTCCCGTCTTGACGATTCTCTTCTTGGGTCTGCTGTTGGGCGGCATTGTGGCATTGCTGGGCGAAGTGCGCGACGTGATTGCGCTCTCAACTTCGGAACGCGCGGCATTAGAGCGCGTGCGCGACCAACTCAATCTCTCGTGGTATGAAATCGCCTTCGGAACCGTGCTCAAACGCTTAGACGCCCTTCAACGCTTCGGCGAAATTGTCGAAGGTTTTTCAACCATTTATTCCGATAACGACTTGCTCTACGGCAAAGGCACGCTTGGCGACCTTATCGCCTACATTCCCCGACAACTCATTCCCTTCGAAAAGCCATATCAAACGGCTTACTACTTCATGGAAATGTTCTATCCGAAACTGCTCTCGATTTTCAGTTTTGAAATGTCCATCTTCGGCGAAGGCTACATGAACTTCGGCGCGCTCGGCACATTTCTGACGCTCTTCTTCTTCGGCATCTTTATTCGCATTTTGAACGAACTCTTTCGCGAAGAGCGACTTTTGGACAACAGCAAATTTTACTTTTGGTATTTCCTGCTCTTCTTTCCCATTTTTCTGCTCGTCAATCAAGGCTTTACGGGCGGGTTGCCAAATTTTGCGTTGACGGTCGTGTGGGGCGCGATTGCGCTCGGCGCACTCTCTCGACGCCGTGCGTTGAATCTGGCTCAACCATCAAATTCAACCCCTTAACTTACACGCTATGCACATCGCCGTCGACGCGCTCTTGCTCAAAAATCAAAACAGCGGAACGGGATTCTACACCCATCACTTGCTACATGCGATTGCACAACTTCACTCGCCACACACTTTCACGATTTTTCTTGGCGCGCAGTATCGCTTTGCCGATGAGTTCCTCGCGCCCAACATCACCTTGCGAAAAGTCGCCCTCCGCAACAGCGTGCACCGAATCGTGTGGGAACAAACGTCGCTCGTCTCCGAACTCAATCGTTTGAAGCCCGATTTGCTCTTCTGCCCGTTTTTCATCAAACCGATTTTCTACACAGGTAAAACCGTGATTACGATGCACGACCTTTATCATCGCGTTGTGCCAGAAGCGATTCGCTGGGATAGGCGGCTGTATCGGCGCGTCTTTATTGACCAATCCACTGTTCAAGCGCATCACATCATCGCCATTTCTGAACTCACCAAAGCCGACACCATCGCCGAGTATCATCTTCCCGAAGAAAAAATCAGCGTGGTCTACAACGGCATTGATGATGCCTTTCATGCTCGCACGAGTCCTGAACAGCGAACCGCTGTGCTAACCAAATTGCAAATTCCGTTCAGCGAATTTTTGCTCTCGGTAAGCACCCAACATCGCAACAAAAATTTCGGACAACTCTTGGAAGCCGTCTACCGACTCAAAGCGCAAGGCAAACACTTTCCGCTTGTGATTGCAGGCAACAAAGGCGACGACTCCGACCGACTGCAAGAGTTGATGCAGGAATACGACTTGCACGCACTTGTCAAATTTGTCGGCTTCGTCGGCAATGACGATTTGCCCGCGCTCTACCAATCGGCGAAAGTCTTTGTATTTCCAAGCCTCTATGAAGGATTTGGGATTCCGCTTGTGGAAGCGATGGCGAGCGGCGTGCCGACGATTTACGCCAATCGCGGCGCACTGCCCGAAGTCTCTGCCGGCTCTGGACGCGCCTTTGAAACCACCGAAGAGTTGATGCTCGCGATTGAAGACCTCTGGAACAACGCCACACTTCGCCAAAGCCTTGCACAAAAGGGATTAGAACGCGCCAAATGCTTTTCGTGGAACGAAGCTGCCAAAGCCACACTCAACGTGTTTGAAAAACTCTAACTCACCATGCTACCAACACCGTCGCGCAAAACCATTGCTATGGTTTCTAACACCGCTTGGTATCTCTGCAACTTACGCTTAGGCGTCATTCACTTCTTGCAATCCAAAGGGTTTGAAATTTTGGTGATTGCGCCGCACGATGACTTTATGACGCTTCTTGCGAAAGAAAACTGCAAAACGCTTGCCGTAGAAATGGACAGGCGCGGCACAAATCCACTCTCTGATTTAGCGTTGATGCTTCGCTTGCGCAACATTTATCGCACGCATAAACCCGACTTCATCATTCACTACACGATCAAACCGAATGTTTATGGCTCGCTTGCGGCAAAGATGGTCGGGATTCCCACGATTGCCGTTGTGAGCGGCTTGGGTTATGCGTTCAGCAAACGCAACTGGCTTTATCAGATTGCGACGCGCCTCATGAAAATGGCGTTTTCGTTTGCAAAGGAAGTTTGGTTCGTCAATCAAGACGACCGCGACTTGCTCTTAAACGCCGGCATTGTGCCGAAGGAAAAAACCGTGCAACTGCCCGGCGAAGGCGTCAATACCGAAAAGTTCGCGCCGATTCCGAAATCATCATCGAGCGAGAAATTCGTTTTTCTTTTGAGTGCGCGGCTCTTGTGGGAAAAGGGCACCAGAGTGTTTGTTGAAGCGGCACGGCAGTTGAAGCCAAAGTATCCGCACGCCGAATTTCAACTCTTAGGCTTTTTAACCGACGATGAAACGATTGGCGTAACGAAATCGCAAATGCACAAGTGGATTCAAGAAGGCGTTGTAACCTATCTCGGCACCACGAGCAACGTTGTTCCGTTTCTTGCCAATGCGGATTGCATTTTGCTTCCGTCGTTTTATCGCGAAGGCGTGCCGCGCGCGCTTTTGGAAGCGGCAAGCATGGCAAAGCCAATTATCACGACCGACAACGTCGGATGCCGCGACGTGGTCGAAGACGGCGTAACAGGCTTTCTGGTAAAGCCCAACAACAGTGCTGACTTGGCAGAAAAGATGGAAGCCATGCTCAATCTTTCCGAAGCGGCGCGACTCGAGATGGGCAAGAAATCGCGTGAGAAAGTCATTCGTCAGTTCGATGAACGGCTCGTGCTGAACGAATACGACGCAATGCTCAAACGGCTCAACCTGTTGTAGCCCGCTTGCGTTGAGCAACGAACTCCAAAAATCCTTTCAGCAAATTTTTTGAAAACGCGTTGTCTTTTTTTTCAAGCCACATGCGTTCAGGGTGCCATTGAACCAGAAAAATCGGACGCTCGTCGGTGCATTCAAGTGCTTCAATGATGCCGTCGTCGGAACGGCTCACCACGCGCAAGCCTTCACCGATTTTATCTGCCGCCTGATGATGCCTTGTGCTTACTTCGCCTGCCGCCTCGCCAATCATCTCGCCTAATTTTGAATCGAGCGAAAGGCTGACGGCGTGATAATTGCTTTCTTCTGGTCCTTTGGCTTCGTGCCCTGTGAGATGTCGCTCGGACTCAATGTCTAAAATCAAACTGCCGCCCATTGCGACATTGACAAGTTGCAAGCCGCGACAAATGCCAAGAAGTGGAACGTGTTGCGCGATGCTTTTTCTTGCCAGTTCAAGTTCCATTTCATCACGTTTTGGCACTGATTTGACATGAAGTTTTTGTAGTTGCTCCTGCGAAAGTGTGCGCCCAAAGAAAGAAGGTTCAACGTCTGGACCGCCCGAAAAGACAATCGCATCAAGGCGAGCGAGCATATCAAGATTTTTAGATTTCAACGATTCAAACGAATCACCTTCGCGTTCATAGAAGAGTTTGACGCACTCAATCTGGTAGCCGAAGGCTTCGCCCGATTTCAGCCAAGCGATGTATTCGTCGGTTTTGGTTGCGTAAGGCGGAAGTGCTTTGCGCGTGTAGTCCGTAACGCCGATTGTGAGTTTCATGTGCGTTGATGATTGAAAAGATGTTTGAGAAAATTCAATGTGCGCGGAATATGATGCGGAAACGGCGTTTGAGCAAGGCGATTGAGGTCGTCGGGCGTATCGATGTCATACCATTTCTCCAATTCAAGCACTTGTGCGGCTGTGCGAGAAAGTTGCGCGAGCGTTGCCGTGTAAGTTTCGTGGGTGCTGTACGGCACATTCTCGAAGGCTTCGGGGAAATATCGATTCATGCCGAGCAAGACGTAGCCGCCGTCGTCTGCGCCTGCAATCGCAACAGTCGGCGCGTCGGTTTGAAGTGCTTCAAATGCACGTTCAATATGTGCAAGCGGCAAGTCGGGCGAATCCGTGCCGATGATGCAGATTCGCTCGAAGCCGCGCTCAAAACAAAAGCGAAACGCACTCGACATTCGCTCGCCTAAATCCGCGCCCACTTGTTCCAGCACTTCAACGTGCCGTTCTCTAAGAAACCGAGCGAGTTCCGTGTCTTTATCTATCGCGCCTGAAACGAATCCGAACACGTGAAAATTGCGGTTGCAGACCTTTTCAAACGTGTCTTGAACGAAACATGCGTAAAGAGCCGCCGCACTTTCGGCTGAGAGAGCGGGCGAGAGGCGCGTTTTTACTTTGCCCGCGAGCGGAACTTTGAAGAAGACGATGAGCGCGTTGTGTTGATGCATCTGGAAAAGTTTTTGAAACGTTACCAATCTTCAAAGGAATGTTATTTTTGCGCGTAGCTTTTTGCAACCGATTTACACAACCATTTGTCATGAAAAAATTTCTCATCATCGGCGGCGTCAGTGTTTTGCTCATCTTCATCGCGGTCGCCTCGTTTCTTTACTTCGGCAATTACAGCACGGGCATTCGTGCGGGCGTTGTCGTGAAACTTTCCGAGAGAGGATTTCTCTTCAAAACTTACGAAGGACAAATGAACATCGGCACGTTCGGCGCGTTCAAGAATGAGGATAATCAACTCTCTACTGTCTTCGAGTTTTCTGTTCCGAAAGATCGAAAAGAAGTCATTCAAGCCCTGCAAGAAGTCTCACTCACTGGCGAGCGTGTGAATTTGCATTACGAAGAAAAATTTTTCCACTACATTTGGCTCGGCGATTCAAAGTATTTGATTACCAAAGTTGAACGCTTGCCACAGAGCCAACAAAACCAGCCACGTGCGTTGCCTGAAACGGCGTCGCCCGTCAATCCGCCGCTTCCGCCCGGTCAATCAAATTGAATGGGGATTAACAACAATGCGAAACTCCCGAATTTTGCAAAGGCGTCTCGGGTTGATGTGTGCTTGCTGGCTGATGTGCTCGCAAGTCTTGTTTTCACAAGTTTTCGGAAGCGAAACCAAAGAGGAAATCGATGGCGACGATTGGATGCCGAAGGTCTTTATGAACGCGACTTATCTCGAGGCAGGCAACCGTTTGATTTCAATCAATTATGAGCGAATGGTCGGCGAAGAGTTATCGGTGCGTATCGGCGTTGCGTTGCCGCTTGACCGATTGTTCAACGAGCAACTCCCAATGCCGACCATGGTTAATTTCCTGTTCCCGATTTTAGGCGAACAGTTGCGGGCAGGACTTGGACTTGGATTTTTATTTGCGATTGGCTTTGAAGACACTCCCGCGCCGATTCGCGACCTACAAGACTCGTCAGGCTTGAACCGTGTGTTCAACGAATCGAGTGCCATCTCGTTCAATGGACACCCCGCGGCATGTTTTGCGCTCCGCATTGAGCCGCTTCAAAACAACGTTTTGTGGCGATTTGCCGTTACACCGTTTTCTTCACCTGTTGGACTGCGTTGGAATTTCAGCGCAAGCATTGGATTTAGATTTTGAGTTAATCATTCACACATGAAGCGCATTTCTACTTACACGCTTGGGTGCAAATTGAACTTTGCAGAAACCTCAACGCTCGCGCAATCTTTTCTTGCGCAAGGCTACGAACTCGTGCCTTTCGGCGAAAAAGCCGATGTAACCATCATCAATACGTGTAGCGTAACGGAAAACGCCGATGCCAAATGCCGCAACGTGGTGCGCAAAGCCTTGAAGAAGTCGCCGGAAAGCTTCGTCGCCGTCGTCGGCTGTTACGCCCAACTCGAGCCCGAAGAACTTGCCTCGATTGAAGGCGTCGATGTGGTGCTGGGCGCAAAAGAGAAGTTTGATTTAATGAACTATATTGGTTCAGAGAAAAAGCGCGAAGCCGAAATTTTCGTCAGCGACATTCATACCGTTGATAACTTTGGATTCGGACACTCCATCACCCTTGGCGGCGAGCAAGACCAAACTCGCGCATATCTCAAAGTTCAAGACGGCTGTAATTACAACTGCTCCTACTGCACCATTCCACTTGCACGCGGACAAAGCCGCTCGGAATCCGTTGAAAAACTTGTGCTTCAAGCCAAGATGCTCATTGACGCAGGCTATCAAGAAATTGTGCTCACAGGCGTCAACATCGGCGATTATGGCAACCCGCCCGACGGTTCTCGCGGCGCAGAGACCTTTTTTGATTTGCTTCAAGCCCTCGATAAACTCCCAATTCCGCGTCTTCGCATTAGCTCGATTGAGCCGAATTTGCTCACCAGCGAGATGATTGATTTCATTGCACACTCAAAGCGCATTGTGCCGCACTTCCACTTGCCGATGCAATCTGGCTCGGCGGAAATTCTGCGCTTGATGCGCCGCCGCTACAATAAAGACCTTTACCGCGCCCGTTGCGAAGAAGTCGCTCAAAAAATTCCGAACGTGTGTATCGGTGCCGATGTGATTGTCGGATTTCCAAACGAGACCGACGCGCACTTCGAGGAAACCTATCAGTTCATTGAGTCGCTTCCGATTGCGTATTTGCACGTCTTCACCTTTTCGAAGCGTCCGAATACGCATGCGGCAGAATTGATTGATGAAAAAAAGGTGACGGAAGTGCCCAGCCACATCAAGCACGCGCGCAGTCAAAAGTTGCACGAACTTTCCTACCTCAAAAAGAAAGCCTTCGTCTCGCGCTTCATCGGCGAAGAAATGGACGTGCTATTCGAGCATGAATTTTCTGATGACGAGGACTTGAATGGCGAGCAAACGTCAGCCGACAAACTTTATTGCTACGGACACACGGCGAACTACTTGCGCGTCGGCGTCGAAGTGCCCTCGAAGGCGTGGGCGAAAGAAAATTTGGTGAGGCAAATGCGCCGCATTCACCTTACGGGCATTGACGACGCGCTCAATGTGATTGGCGAGCCGCTCATCGTTCAGGTAGCCGAGTAAGCACAAGTTTGAACGAGCCGTCTTCTTTGGTGAGCGTTAGCGTTTTTTCAACGAGCGTGTAAGCAAAATTCCCGTCGAGCATCACCACGTCGTTGGCAAAATCTTCTGCAATGAAGCGAATGGTGTTTGGTTTTTTGAGCAGTTCATACTTTCCGCGAATGATGATGGGCTCTTCGTCGTCGCGCTGTTGCGAGCCGCTAAACTCCGTTTCCGTAAAAACGACGCCAATGTCGTAAATCGGAATGTAGACGGTGGTTATCGCGCCATTTACGGGCGGCTTTGGGTCGCGTATGCTCTTACCACGAAAACTGCCAATCAACGGCGACTTTGGTGCTGTGTTGGCGCACCCGACCATAACTCCCACGAGCGCAATCATCAATAAGTATCGCATCTTCAATCGGCTTGACTTACGACGCTTGAAAGCGTGTGCTGTGTTTTGGATTGAAATTCTTGAATATCGATGCGGCGCAGAATCATGATTGCGGCAACAAGCCCGATGATTTCAATGACGAAAGCGGTTGTGTAGCCCGCATAATGATTTTGAGTAATCCACAGCGCAATATCGCGAATTGCCCCGCCAGCGGCGTTAGCAACAAAGTTCGCAATGGCTTGTCCCATGCCCCACAGCCCCATAAAGAGTCCAGCGTTTTCGCGCGTTGTCATGTCCATCATAATTGTGAGCGTGCCGACCGTGAGCGCGCCGTTTCCGACGCCGAGCAAAAATACGCCGCCTTTGAAGGCAAGAATATCGAACATCGGCGAAACGGAAATGGCTAAAAATCCGAGTGCAGAAACGAAGCAGCCGAGATATGTCGTGCGCTTTTTACCAATGCGATTGACGAAAAATAAGCCCAGCGTAACAATGCCGAGCATCGTGCCTGTGCCCCAAATGCGCGTCAGTTCCGTCGTTTGAGAGACGCTCATGCCGAAAAGGTCTGCACCGAAAGGCTCTAAAATCACATCTTGCCCTTGAATCGCCACAACGGTTACGAACATAAAAATGAAGAAGGCATAAACCGTTTGATTTGCCGCCAGTCGCTTCAAGGCATCGCTCAAATGCAAGGCGTGCTTTTCGTTCTTGACAATCTCGCGCTCATGAGCAAAACGCTTTTCCGTGCCGAAAACCGCGAGCCAAGTAAAGAAAATCGACACGCCCGCGCCCAGCCAGAAGAGCGAGACGAGCCGCTCCATCGAGAAGTTTTCCAAATACTTTCCGATAAATCCGCTGGCGACAATCGTCCCAAAAATCAACACGAACCAACCCACCGTAACGGCTTTGGCTTTATGCTTTTCGCCTGCGCTATCGGCAAGCAGGGCGTAAAACATCGTGCCGACGAAATTCACCCCGACGCCGTAAAGCGTAAAGGCAATTAAAAGAAGCGCGATGCCGAGCGCGAAATTCTCCTCAAACGCCAATGCACCATAGACCGACAGCACCACTCCCGACACCGCCAGCAAATTCCCGACAATGATGTTCGGCGTGCGGCGGTAGCCAAATCGCACATGCGTGTCGCTGTAATGCCCAATCATCGGGCGCACAAACGCCAAAATGTTGTGGAATCCAATCAGCACTCCGACGAGCGTCGCCGAAATGTTCAGTTCAACGACCATCACGCGGTTGAGCGTGCTGTTGAGCAACACAAAGAGCGTCGCCGTTGAAAGTTGCAACAAACAAATTTGAAGCACGCGCGGCAGCGGAATTTCCCGCGAGAGTTGCTCCAATTTGGATTCAGGCGTTTGAGAGCTATGTTCGGAAAGTGGCGATTGCGGAACAGACACATCTGTGGGCAAATTTATTCGCTGACGCTCAAATTGATTTTGGCGTGAAAGTTGGTTTAACATCTTGATTCTCCTTTTTCAGTAACTTCAAAAACTACAAACAACAAACTGCAAAGCACCAAGCAGTTGCTTTTCTTGCGCTCAATTTAGAGGCGCATGGACAGGCGTCCAAACAATTCGTGGAAGTTCGTTCCGCAAAAAGGGTCGAGATAGTCGATTTATGTTCCAACTTGCAAAGAACGATTATTCGCGCTTGGCTTGTTCGTTCAGGCAACTGTTCATCAATCGTTCAATTCGTTCAACGCCACTTCCAACATGACGCTTCACGATTTACTTCGCTTTGCTTTTCAAAACTTACGTCGCGCCAAACTGCGCAACACGCTCACCATTATTGGCGTCGGGGTCGGCACAGCGGCACTCGTCTCTATGCTTGCTTACGGCTCTGGACTTCAAAAAACATTCACCGATGAATTCAGCGACCTTGAACTCTTCAACACCGTGCGCATTTCGCCGACGAACAACGAGTTTGCCAGCCTTGTGAATCTTTCAAATCGCGTCTTCAAAGGCGAAAAGAAAAAAAACTCAAACACTATGACTCTGACGCCCGAAGTGTTAGAGAAAGTCAAAACGCTCTCGGCAGAAGTCGCGCCTGGGGCGATTGTCTATCCCGAAGTTATTTTTCCCTGTCGCTTATTGCTGGACACCTTGGACACGCCTGTCTTAGCCGAAGCCTTGCCCGCGTCGATGGGCAAAACCGCAGGTTACAATCAAATTCGCTATGGATCATTTTTTGAAAGCGACTCCTCAAACGAAGTCGTGGTGTCGGAAATTTTGCTCAACCGCATTGGCGTGAAAAATCCGAAGGAAGCGTTGGGTAAGACCATTACGCTCACGACGGTTACCCTCGATGTCAGAAAGATTTTGTCGCTCTCGTCCATGTCGTTTGGCGTGGGCGGCGGCTTGCCCATTTCTGAACGCAAATATCAATTCCGAATCGGCGGAATTATGGACAAAGACATTCAAAAACTTTCAAGCGGATTGCGCTTAATTATGCCGATGAAAACCGCAGAAAAATTAGAGCGGCTGAACTTCATATCGACGATTGATTTGCTTCGCCGCACTGAACAGCGCGAGGGTTATCAAGCCATTGTGGTGCGCGTTACCAATCCCAAAGAAGCCGAAGTCGTGAAAGACGCTTTGCAAAAAATCAATCTCAATGCCACGAGTTTCGCCGATGAATTTGAAGAGTTCAAGCGTCTTTTCATCTTGTTTGATATGGCACTTGCCGTTGTTGGAACAATCGCACTTGTTGTTGCGACGCTTGGCATCACGAACACGATGATTATGTCCATCATGGAGCGATACCGCGAGATTGGCATTATGAAGGCGGTCGGCGCAAACGATAGCGATATTCGACGCATCATTCTGGTTGAAAGCGCGGTGATTGGATTTTTCGGCGGCGTGCTGGGATTGCTCTTGGGCAAACTCGGCACGCTGGGCGTTAGCGCACTCGCGAATTACTACGTCCAAAAACAAGCGGGAACGGAATTAGCCTTTTTTTACTTTCCAACTTGGCTTGTCATTTCTGCTATCGTGTTTTCCATTTTGATTAGTATGCTTGCAGGACTTTACCCAGCAAACCGCGCCGCTCGTATTGAACCAGTTGAAGCCCTTAAATATCAATAACTTGACAGGAAAAGTCGCCGCAAGAAAAAACTTGTTGGATTTTCAAATTATATGAAATCGTTGTATATTGCGCCCACTTTTAACGATTGTAGTTGCACCTTGCAACGCCCAGTCGTGAAAAGAACGGTCAAAAACATACCGCTAATTTTATCAACTCAACTTTCTAACAAAGAAAGTCTTTTTTAAACTCACCAAACGTCAAAAACGAGGAGAACACTCAACATGAAACGACTTCAAGTCATCGCTTTGTTCGTTTTGTGTGCGGTTGCGATGCGCTGCGGCGGTCCACCAGCACCACCAACCATTGCCTCTTTCAAGGCAACACCCGAGTCAATCATCAAGGGCAAGGGTTCAGTTAACCTTTCATGGGAAGTCTATGGCTCGCCCGACACCGTCTTGATTGATGGAATGGAGCCAATCCTTCGTCAAGAAGGCGACACAATGATTGTCGGCAATTCAAATGTTAATCCCACTCAAACAACAAAATATCGCTTGTATGCAAGCAACGAAGGTGGTTCTGTCGAACAAACCGTGACGGTTACCGTGAAAGACCCACCGCCGCCACCGCCACCGCCACCGCCACCACCGCCACCACCGCCACCACCAACGCTCAGCAGCGTCGGCGATATGCTCTCGTTCAGCACTTCCTTTGCAAAGAACGGCAAAATCACCGATGAATCAGGTTTGAGCAGATTGGCTGGTTTGTTGAAAGAAAAGGAAAATTTAGTTGTTGAAATTACAGGCTATGCAGACGCTTCTACGCCCGCCAAGAAGCAAAAGGCGGAAGCCAGGAAACGTGCGTCTGCTGTTCGTTCATTCCTCGTGAAGAATGGCATTGCAGGCAAACGCGTTGTTGTTGGCAAAGGCATGGCTTCTGGAAAGATTGAAGCGAAAGTCGTGCGCATCGTTGAGCCGAAAGCTCCAAAAGGCAAAAAGAAGAAGTAAGGTATAGTTGTTTCTGTGGGAGGGCGGATAAGTTCCGCCCTTTTTTATTTTTAAGACCTTTGATTCGGTTTGAAGCGTCAATCAATCGGCTTTTCAGCGTCGCGCCACTGGAAATTTGGGAGATTCTGGACGCGGTCAATGAGTTTTTCAGGATATTGTGCGCCTTCAATCGCACCGCGAAAGGTGATGGATTGAATTTGATTGTTCAGAAAATACACGGTGATTTCATCGCCGCTGGTCAAGTTTGCACCTTTTGGCTTTCCGTCGTCGAAGGTGTAATAAAGGCTACGCGACTGTTTGAAGACGTCGGCGCGTTCAATCTGGGACTTTTCGTTGAAGGTAATCACCATGTCGTCGCCCGAAATCTGATTGAATTTTCTGCCTGATTTATCGAGCGAATCTTTTGAGGCGAGAAAGGCTCGCCGGTAAATGAACATTTTATCAATTCGATTCCGCCGTCCTTCCTCACGGAGTTCAACGACAATCGAGTCGCCCGTCAGTTGATTGTTTTCATACCAAACGATGGGGTTTTCATAAAGCAAAATCATCTTTTTTCGAAGCAAATACCTTGCCTTATTAGAGCGCGAGCGAAGCGCGCCACGTCGGATTCGGACGCTGTCGGTGATGTCGATGCGCGGCAAGGTATCAAGTTCGCTTCGGAAGGCGTCCATGCGCTTCGCGCGAATGATAAGCGTATCAATTTCGCCTGACGAGGCGGTATCGATTTTCGTTAGAACTGGGTTTTCAGTGATGAAACTTCGCTTTTCATTTGTGAAATGCTCGCCGTATCCGCCAGTGATGACGATGTTATCGGTTGAATTCGTTACAACCACATTGCCCAAGACAATGGCTCTCATTTCGTTGCGATAATAGACGAGGCTGTCGGAGAAAATCAGGTTGGCAGTGTCTTTCAATGAAACTTTGTCGCTGAAATATGCCGTCTTGGCGTCGGAAAGGTAAAGTCCTTTTTGGCTGTTGAGCACCACTTGTCGGTCGGTCAGGCTGACGTTGGTTTCGAGAACGGATTTTCGCTCGTCGGGAAAGTAGAATCCTTCTTCGCCGCGAATGGTTACGGTGTCGCGCACGATGACGATATTGCCGACCAAACGAATTTTTCGGGATTGAAGGAATTGCACGGCGGTATCGCAGTCGACGGTCGTTGTGGCTTCAATGAAGCGCACGTTGCCGCTCACAATGCGAATTGGTTCAGAAACGGCGGACGAGGTTTTCGTTTTTGGCGAGGTAAAAGTGCCGCTTGAAATTTCATTCGCTCGGTCTAACACCACGACGCGCTGTGCAGTATCGGCTGGCGATTGCGAATAAGCAACTTGCGACACGATCAGCAGAACTGCACAAATGAAACGAGCCATAGAAAAAACGCCGCATAGTAACACGCGGCGTGATTGGCGTTGATGAAAGTTCAGAACGGCAAGTCGTCATTTTTCGTGTCGCTCGCTGGCACGTCAGACATTTGCTTCGGGCTTGGTGCCGATGCCTTTGGCGGCAATTGTGCGGGAGGCGCGTCATATTCCGATGCGGGCGGCGCAGGCGGCAGGTTCGCCGTAGAACGGTCACTTTTTGAATCCAACATTTTCATATCTGATGCCACGATTTCGGTCATGTAGTTTTTCTTGCCCGTGTCTTTATCGTCCCAACTGCGCGTTTGCAGTTTGCCTTCAACATAGACGAGTTTACCTTTGGTCAAATACTGTTTGCAGATTTCGGCAAGCTTATCCCAAACGACAATTCGATGCCACTCCGTGCGCTCTACTTTTTGACCATTCTTGTCTTTGTAGCTTTCATCGGTCGCCAAATTAAATGTAACAACGGTGTTTCCATTCGTTGTGGAGCGTGCTTCTGGGTCTGCCCCTAATCGTCCAATCAGCATAACTTTGTTAAGACCTGCCATATCAAGAAAATCGGTTTGGAGTTGAAAAGTTTAGAGGAATTTAGAAAAGGTTTCGGAAATTACAAGGCTACTCAAAATGGAGCGGGGAGCGAATGAACTTGCGGTGTTTTCCCGATTCAAAAAAGGCGATGACTTCATCGCGTTCAGGAGAGGGGCCGATTTCCGATTTCACGCGTTCCAGCGCATTTGCAATCAGCAATCCCGATTGAAAAATCAGCTGATACAGACTGTGCAAAGAAGTCAGCGTTTCAGAAGCAAATCCACGCCGTTTTAATCCAACCAGATTTAATCCTTCATATCGAAGCGGTTCTCTGCCTGCCATGACGAAGGGCGGCACATCATAGACAACGCGCGAGGAACTTGCAATCATGGTATGCCGGCCGATTCGCGTGAATTGATGAATGCCGCAAACGCCGCCAATTGTGGCATAGTCGCCGATTTCACAATGCCCTGCGACCTGCGTCGTGTTTGAGATAATGACGTGATTTCCAACGGTTACATCGTGCGCCAGATGAACGTATGCCATAATCAGACAATCTGACCCCACAAGTGTTTTGCCGTTTTCGCCTGTGCCACGATGAACGGTGGCATATTCGCGAATAGTGGTGCGGTCACCGATGATAACAAACGATGTTTCGCCTTTAAACTTCAAATCTTGTGGAATCATCGAGATGACGGCACCAACGAAGATTCGGCAGTTTTTGCCAATGCGTGCCCCGTTAGCAATGTAGGCTCTTGGCTGAACAATGGTGCCTTCATCGATTTCAACGTCATCTTCGACAACGCTGTATGCGCCAATGCTAACGCCGTCAGCAAGTTTAGCTTTCGCGCTGACAATTGCGGTCGGGTGAATCTCAACGCTCATGGTTTTGTGGTCGTATCCGTATTCAACTGTTGTTTTTGTGCTTGGGCTTTTGTCTCTTCAAGTTCTCGCTTCAAGAACGAATCTTGGCTGTACTGTTGCGAGAGCGATTGTAAAATCACAAGGGCTTTGTCATACTCGCCGACGGTGCGATATGCGGTTGCAAGAATGTAGCGTGGCGACAAGTCGCTCGGGTTGGCTTGAAGGCGTCGCTCCACTGCGTCTTCCAAGTTAGGAAGCAATCGCGCAATTTGTGCTGTGCCATTGACGCGCGAATAGAGTTGAATAATGGCTTGCAAAACTCGATAGTCCATTTCTTGCAGAGCAGTGGGCAAAATAGAAACCGCTTTATCCAAGAGTTGCACAGCCAGTTCTTTGTTTGAGACTTGTTTGATGTTTCCTTCTTTGTCGCGAATGGTGGAAATGCCGTTTGGATTTTGCGCGTAATGTTGCGCGAGTTGAAGCATAATCGTGCGGTAGTTGCCAATCATGCGGCGCGTGTTTTCGTCGTAATAGACCGTCGGGTCGTCCAAGCATTCGTAGCGATAAGCGTTCATCAATTTATCCCACATGATTTCAGGCTCAAAGTAACCGTAATTGTCAGTCTTAACAGGAACAATGCGATAGGCGAAACCGTCCATTCTGAGGTAATTGTCAATGCCGATGCGATTGTTGTCGGCGACCGTTACAGCGAAGTAGATGGGGCGTTCCCATAGGTTGTTGACGATGGTTTCATAGACGACGCGGTCTTGTGCACGAATGTAACCTCTGCCATCTTTGAGTTGAATGTAGGGTTGGAAAGTCCATTGAACGGTGTCTACAACATTTCTGATGGCTGTTGCGCTTGAGTCCAGCGTGAGTTGGATTTTCTTGCCTTCGTCGTAACGCACGGCGTCGTCTTTTGCCGATGCTGGAACTGGCAATGCAATCGTTCTTGCCGACCATTGCTCGTATCCAAAGTTTTTCAGTTCGCGCTCCGAGATGTTCATTTTAATTGGCTTTGCGCCACGCGGCGAGTCGTAGATGAGTTGTCGAACATACCAATCCGTATTTGCCAGCGAGAGATTGACGACGCGCACGTCTTGACGCACGCCCGCTACTTCTTGCAAATACCACAGCGGAAAGGTGTCGTTGTCGCCGTTGGTGAAAAGGATTCCATCTTTGGCGCAACTGTTGAGCAGGTTGTAGGCGTAATCCCAAGGCGCGTAGTTGCCGCTTCGGTCGTGCGAGTGATAATTGACTTGCAACATTCTGCCATTGACGAAAAGCAATCCGAACAAACAAAGCCCAACCGTCGCTGGCACAAGTTTTTGCTCTTCTTTCAAACTTTCGCGAATCGTCTCAAAGAGTGCGTCAATTCCGATGCCTATCCAAATCGCAAAGGCGAAGAAACTGCCGACATACACATAATCGCGCTCGCGCGGTTGTGGCTCTGGCGGATTCGCATAAATGTTGATAAAAACACCCGTCAGAAGTAAGAGCGCGAGAATCACCAACGCCATATTCCACTGTCGCCTGAAATGATAAAACATTCCGAATAAGCCAACGCCAAAAGGGATGCCCCAGAACTTCGAGAAATCAATCCCATCATCTTGAACATCGCCGTAGCGACCGATGAACTGCCACCCAAAATACCGCAAATACAAGTGTCCCACTTGATACTTCAAGAAAAAATCCAAATCGCTCGAATACTTTTGATAATTCTGCTGATGTTGCGGGTCTTGAGACCAGCGACGTTTGAAAATCGGATAATCGCCGTATTGCTCGCGATTCAGGTACGAGTAAAGTTTTTCCATCGTGTTCGGTGCATTCTCGTTAATCGGCGGATTAGCAATCGAGCGGAAGTAAATGACCGCAAAGGAACTGTATCCAATCACAATCAAAAACAGCGACACTGCCGCCAAATTCCATAACCGCAACTTTTTTTGATGCGTGTAATACATCGCATAAATGAGAGCCGCAACCAACGCAAAAATAAACCACACGCCTACATCTCTCATCAACGCCGGCAATCCTTTGACGATGCCGGGATAAATCACGAAGAAAATCGCCGATGAAATCACGACGAGCGCGGCGAAACTGCCAACGGAAATTTCATACCGCTTGTAGTAATAGACCATCGCAATCGCAAAGAACGCCAAGAGTGCCTGCAAGTGAACGCCGAGCGCAAGTCCAAACGCATATGCAATCAGGAGCAACCACTTTTCGTTGCCCTCTTCATCGGCAACTTCATACCACTTCAAAATCAACCACACTACCGACGAGTTGAAGAGCATCGACATCGCATAGACTTCCGCTTCCACAGCGTTGAACCAGAAGCTATCTGAAAACGCTAACGCAAACGCGCCAATCACCCCTGCCGAGTAGGCAGAAATTTTTTCCGCCGTCGACCACTCGTCGGGATTTGTTTGTCGATAAATGCGAATGAATCGAATCGTGATGAGGTAAGTGAACATCACCGTTGCCGCGCTACAAAGCGTGCTGATGAAGTTGACGCGCGCGCCAATATCTCCAAACGGAATCATTGTGAACAGCCGTCCCAGCACCGTGAAAATCGGCGTTCCCGGCGGGTGCGGCACGCCCAGCGTATAAGCAACGGCTACGAATTCGCCGCAATCCCAAAACGAGAAAGTCGGCGCCATTGTCAGCACATACACCAGTTCGGAAATGAGGAAGACGGATAAGGCGAGATAAGCGTTCAGTCGATTGTGAGTTAGGCGGTTCTCTGTGAGCATCGAATTATGGTTGTCGGTTACGAATTGAGTTCGCGAGATGTGTGTTCTGGGTGCGCACGAAAGGCGTCACCCTGTTGTTGATGTTCAGTGATAAAAAATTCAGATGCAATCGTATCGGCAAGCGTCAATCCTTTGCGCGTGAGTTTAATCGTATCGTGTTCCGTCGTCAACAATCCGTCGCGTTCAAAATCCGCAATGGTCTGGCTTAGCGCGTCGAAATGCAAGGCGGCAAAGTTAAAATTTTTCCGCAATAGTTCTAACCCTAAGCCTTCGCGCCGCCGAAGCGAGAGAAGCACAATTTCGTTGAATCGATCATGGTCGGAAAGCACTTCGCGGAACGCTTCAACATTGTGCGGCTTTTCCAAATAGCGTTGCAGGTGTGCTTGATTGGCAAAGCGAATTTCCTTTCCCGATTGCCTGATAAACGAATGTGCCGAGGGACCGAATCCCAAATAAGGCACGCGCGTCCAATACGAAGTATTATGCCGAGAGCGAAATCCCGACCGCGCATAATTTGAAACTTCGTAATGTTCATAACCGTGCGCCTCCAAAAATTCCATCGCCAAGAGCAACATCTCCGTTTGGAGCGAATCATCGGGGCGTGCGCGTTTGCCGCGTGCAATCAATTTGGCAAGTGGCGTGAAGGGTTCAACCGTGAGCGAATAAGCGGAAATGTGTTCCGGTGAAAGTGCAACCGCAGTTTCCAATTCGCGCCGCCAATCCGAGAGCGTTTCGCCTTCCGTTCCGAAAATTAAATCGAGGCTTACGTTCTTGAACCAGCGTCGCGCTTTTTCAACCGACGCAAGGCTTTCCGCCGCTGTGTGTTCGCGTGAGAGCACTTTCAACTTCGCGTCGTTAAACGCCTGCGTGCCGAGGCTCAATCGATTGATTCCGACTTGTGAGTATTCTTGTAGGAGCGAGTCGCTCAAATCTTCGGGATTGGCTTCGAGCGTCTGTTCAAGGTCGGAGTCGAGGCGAAATTTTTTTTGAATGATTGAAAGAATCCGCTCTATCGCTGTTGCAGAGAGCATTGAGGGCGTGCCGCCGCCGAAGTAAATCGTGGAGACACTTTCGCCAGAAAAGAGGTCGGCGCGGGCTTCTATCTCTTTTTCAAGTGCAACCAAAAATCGTTCAATAAGCCCACGATTCGTAACGAAGTAAAAGTCGCAGTAAGTGCATCGGCGGCGACAAAATGGAATGTGAATGTATATGCCTGCCACAGTTCAGTCGTTCAATGATTCCAAATCTCTGCTTTTTGCACGAGCCTCGTTTCGCCCGGCTGTAAGTTAAGCGCGGAAAGCGAAAGATTGCCGATTTTCAGGCGTGTTAGGCGTTGGACTTTATTGTCTATTGCCTCAAAGAGCCTTCGGACTTCGCGGTTTTTACCTTCGGTGAGCACGAGTTCGACAACTCTTGGCGCAAGCCGTTCAAGCGAAGCGGGTTTTGCAAGGTAAGTTTTGCCACGTGCTTCAATCGTTATGCCGTTGCAGAGCGTTTCAAGTTCCGACTCGGAAACGGGGCGCGAGAGCCGAGCGCGATAAGTCTTCGGAATTTGATTGTCGGGATTGGTGAGAAAATCGGCGAAGCCGTTGTCGTTGGTGAAGAGTAGCAATCCGTCGGTGTCTTTGTCCAAGCGTCCGACGGCGAAAAGTCGCGCATCAATTCCAGCTTGCGTAAGGAAGGGGCGCAAGTCGTCGTAGACGGTTCTTCGGGCGTGTTCATCGCTCGATGTGGTAAGCGCACCGCGCCGTTTGTTCATAGCAACATAGTAAAGATGCTTTTTGCTCGCAATCGGCTTGCCTTCGACTTCAATATGCGCATCAATCGGCACGACTTGAAACGGGTTGCAAATCGTTTGGGCGTTGACACGCACCTTGCCCTCGCGAATGAGCATTTCTGCCGCCTGACGCGAGCAATAACCTCGCTGTGACAGCAAGCGATTAAGCGACTTGCCACGAGGCTGGTGTGCTTGTTGTTGCATAACCGTCTCTTTGCGAAATAAAAAAGCCGCGCTGTTTATTCGCGGCTTATGCTTGCAACTCATTGTGCCCAAGAGGAGACTCGAACTCCTACGCCTCGCGGCGCTACCACCTCAAAGTAGTGCGTCTACCAATTCCGCCACCTGGGCAACCCTTTCGAAGATACTGACAAAAAAGGCTACTCACAACCTCGCTGTTACAAGTAGCCTGCTTTCTACTGCAAATATCGTGAGCATAGATGGACTCGAACCATCGACCCTCTCATTAAAAGTGAGATGCTCTACCTGCTGAGCTATATGCTCGACCGCGTTCCTATCTAACTCGTTAGAGTTTAACAGGCAAACGCTAAATCTGATTTGAAAGAACTTTACGAAAATAACTTCGCGCTTGTGCGAAAACGTTTCGTTTCAAAACTCGCGATTAATTGTTGCGGTAACGCAGACGCTTCTTATGGCGATTCTTACGACGACGTTTCTTGCGCTTGTGCGTCGCCATTTTATGACGCTTACGCTTTTTTCCTGACGGCATATCGTTTCAAAATGATGTTTTTCCAAAAGGGCGACAAAGATAGGGAATTTTTTTTTCGATGTCAACGATTTTACGAAAAAATTCGCCTCACCAAAAGCCGCCCCGTTTTTGTAGATTGACAGCGTTATCATGTGAGAGTAACCATCAAACATCAAACATTAATCTCCGATTCATTTCAAACATTTCCAGCCATGCCTAACACCAAATTTGAACAACTTCAAAGCCTTCGCGATGAGGCGCAAAAACTCGGGGGCGAATCGCGCATCGCCGCACAACATAAAAAAGGCAAACTCTCTGCACGAGAACGCGTCGAGTTGCTTCTTGATAAAGGCTCATTTCAAGAAATCGGTATGTTCGTCAAACACCAAAGCACCAACTTTGGCTTAGATAAACAACGCTTCTTGGGCGACGGTGTCGTTACAGGCTTCGGCACCATCAACGGCAGAACGGTGTATGTGTTCTCGCAAGATTTTACGGTGCTGGGAGGTTCGCTTTCAGGCGCAAATGCCGAAAAAATTTGCAAAGTCATGGATTTAGCCATGAAGAACGGCTGTCCAATTATCGGGCTAAACGATTCGGGCGGAGCGCGCATTCAAGAAGGCGTCGATTCGCTCGGTGGCTATGCCGATATTTTCTTGCGCAATACACTCGCTTCGGGCGTCGTGCCGCAAATTTCAGCCATTCTCGGTCCATGTGCCGGTGGCGCGGTTTATTCGCCCGCCATTACCGACTTTATTTTGATGGCAAAGAACACAAGCTACATGTTCGTTACAGGACCGAACGTCGTCAAAACCGTTACGCACGAAGAAGTAACCTTCGAGGAACTCGGCGGCGCAGAAACGCACGCCAGTAAATCCGGCGTCGCACACTTCGCATGCGAAAATGAAATAGAAGTTTTCGAGACGATTAAAAAATTGCTCTCCTACATGCCACAAAACTGCGAAGACCGCCCTGCCGATATTCCCGAAGTGCCGCCACTTCCAGATGCAGGACAAACGCTCGACAACATCATTCCCGATTCGCCCAATAAGCCTTACTCGATGCGCGAAGTCATCGCCAACCTCGTCGACGGCGGCGAATTTTTAGAAGTGCATAAAGATTACGCCGAAAGCATCGTGGTCGGATTTGCACGATTGGGCGGCATGAGCATCGGCGTCGTCGCCAATGAGCCGAGTGGACTTGCCGGCGTTTTGGGCATTAAATCCGCTCGCAAAGCCGCACGCTTCGTCCGATTCTGCGACTGCTTCAACATTCCGCTCCTTACGCTCGTCGACGTGCCCGGCTTCTTGCCCGGCACCGACCAAGAGTGGAACGGCATCATCATTCACGGCGCGAAACTGCTCTACGCCTTCGCCGAAGCCACCGTCCCGAAAATCACCGTCATCACGCGCAAAGCCTACGGCGGCGCCTACGACGTGATGAACTCCAAGCACATTCGCGGCGACTTTAATTTCGCGTGGCCTACCGCCGAAATCGCCGTCATGGGTGCGCAAGGTGCGGCGGAAATCATCTTCAAAAAAGAAATCGACGCCGCACCCGACAAAGACGCGGAACTCAAAAAGAAAACCTCTGAATTTGAAAAACTTTTCGCCAACCCCTATCTCGCCGCCGAAAAAGGCTACATCGACGAAGTCATTTATCCGCACGAAACTCGCGAGCGGCTCATTCGCGCCTTTAGAACCATTCAATACAAAGTCGATACCAATCCGCGCAAAAAGCACGGCAACATTCCGCTCTGAACCACTCGTTTAAGCGTCTTCGTTTAGAAAGGCGAGCACCCACTCGCCTTTTTCGCTCTTCTTGACTTCAAAAAAAGGTTAAAAGTCCGTTTTATGATGGCTTATAGATGAAATCGACTGTTTCGACTGTTGAGGGGGGGGATTCACTCTTCTCTCTTGCATCGCCTAAACGCCCGCCGTAACTTTGTTGCGAACATTGTTCCTTACCAATTTTCAAAAACAAAAGACCCGTTTTCCCACAACGAGAAAACGCGCCTGAAACAAAACGCCCGAAGTATGAAGTATTCTTTTTCCATCACGCGCTTACCTTTCGCACTCTTGCTCGCGCTTCTCGCCGTTGCACACAGTTGCAAAGAGACTGCCCCGAGCGCACCAACAGTGCCAGAGCCACCGTTGCCGCCACAGCCCGTTCAAACGATTTCTCTCACCGTTGTAGATAGCGCGAGCATTGAAGCATGGCTGAAACTCTCGATGCCCGATACGGTTAAGGAGCGACGCTATCGGCTTTACTTGAATGACTCGCTCATCTGGCAAGCCACACTTACAAAACCTGATACTCTGATGCTTCTTGCTTCTTGGTGATTATTTGGGGACAAAGCCTTTTCGACTCTCGCCTTCGACAACCTACCGCACCCGAATTGAACGCCTGACCACCGATACCTTCAACATCAACGTTGACGAAAAGTCCTTTCGCACATTCGATACCACCAGTCAGGACTATGCATGGACGGTTCAGACTGTTGGTATTGGATTTGGGGGGAGACTGAGAGATGTGTGCCTGATAAATGACAGTTGCATCTGGGCAGTCGGGCGCATTGACTCAGGATTATATGATTCGCTCGGCGTGCCCATCGTCTACAACGCCATGCGTTACGACGGACATCAGTGGCACTACATTCAAATCAAATATGACCAGAGTGTATTCGAGCATTTTAGCGTCTTGGGGTTTTCAGAAAACGATGTATGGCTTGCTACAGGCGGAAGAACAGCGCACTGGGACGGCAACCGTTTTACGACGGCATTGATTGGCGGCGAAAGACAAGGTGCCATCGTGAAACTTTGGGGAACATCATCATCAAATATATATGCTATCGGGGATTTAGGAACTATCGCACATTTTGATGGCACGACATGGCGGCGAATGGAGAGCGGGACGACAACGAACTTGATAGACATCTACGGCACGCCCGACGGCGAATCGGTGTGGGTTGCGGGTTATACCAACGCTCCTGCGCTTTCCGTCATACTCTCGCTTCAAAACGGGCTGTGGAAAACCCTCTGGTCAAAAGGACAACACTCTTCTTTGCCATATCGCAATGTTTATTCTCTGTGGACGGCGGGTGGGTCGGAGTTCGCCGTGATGGCGGATGTTTCCGCCTATTTTCACTCGCGGCTTGCGCCGATGCGCACGCGCTTTCAGACAGATTTGCATGTTGGCGTCGGCTGGTGCGTGCGGGGTTCTGGGCGAAACAACCTTGCCGTTGCGAGCACATTTGGAAATATGTGGCATTACAACGGCATCCGATGGATGCACTACACAGCATTAGCAAATCCATCTGATTGGTATAGGGGCATCGCTGTCGGGCAGAATATAATCGTTGCCGTCGGAGAACGCGGTGGAAGTGCTTTGATTGCGATTGGAAGAAAACAGCCGTGATTGTCTTTGTCAATTCAACAATATCCGTGTATGAAAACCATCATTTACCTTGGACTTGTTTAGTTGAAAATTGTGCGTAAATTGATTAAAAACGAAGCAATCAGAAGCCAAGACTTAAATCGTGATGCACGGGCTTCAAACCGAATTAAAATGCGTTTGTAGGTATCAAGCCACGCAAAAATGGTTTCTATCTTAAAGCGGAATCCGTAAATATATTCACTGAAATACCGAGATGTTTGTTTGTCATCTTTTGTATTCCGCTTATTCTTTGGAATATTTGAAATCATTTCATGTTTATTTTCAATGTATTCGATAAAGGCTTTCGCATCAAACGCGGCGTCAACATGCCCGCCGGCAATGCCAAAAGCGCAATGAGTGGGTCAAGCCACTGAATCAAGGAGCGTAGTTTTTTCTTCACGATTTCAGAGTAGAAGTGATGTTAGCAACCCTTGCGCTCGAAGGCGGAAATGCCCATCAACACAAGCCCCAAGAGCAAATTCACACTCACCAAGCGCGTGTAGGTTTTGTGAAGCGAGTTGAACTCGTCGCGAAAGGCTTGTTTAGCAGGGTCAAAGTTATCGAAGTCTTTGATTTCAACGACGCGTAAAAATTCCAATCGGTCGGTAATGAATTTGCCATACACAATCAGCAAGCCAATCATGACGAGCAGAATTGCGGTCTTAATCAGCCGAGCCGTTGTGCGCTCATCGGCTTGCAGGAGAAAGTAAATCGCGCTCACGGTTAAAAGCGCGGAGGCGGCGGCTTCGAGCAGGTTGAGTTTAGCTAAAACTTTTCCGTTGAGATGTCCCGCCAAGTTGATGCTTCCCGCCTCTTTGAAAATCGTGCCAGCAACGGCAAAGGCGAACATCACGATTGCGCCAATCCAAAGGGCGATGCCGAGTTGCTCGATGAAAAGAAAGGCGGAGTGCGCGATGGATTTGTTCATTTGGTCAGTGAAGTGGTTGGTTGAAGGTCTTCTTCTTGGGCTTCGCGCTCGCGTCGCTTTTGCACGGCGGCGGAAATGAAAATGCTGATTTCATAGAGTATCACCATTGGAAGCGCGAACAGAAGCATGGTGAGCGCGTCGGTCGACGGCGTCAGAATCGCCGCTAAAATGAGAATCCCAACAATGGCGAACTTCCGATAGTGCCGCATAAAGGGCGGCGTGAGCAATCCGATGTTTGAAAGCACATACACCACAAACGGCAGTTCAAAGATGAATCCCGTTGTGAATATCATGGTCAAAAAGAAACTTGCGTAGTCCGTTACGGCAATGTTATTCTCGATTTGCGTCGAGCCGAAATTGGCAAAAAAGTTGAGCGAAAACGGAATCACGACGAAGTAGCCGAAGGCAACGCCTGCGAAAAAGCACACACTCACGAACAGCACGATGAATCGCGCCGCTTTCCGCTCTTTGGGCAACAAGCCAGGCAAAACAAACTGCCAAATTTGATAGGCTAAAAACGGAAAAGCCAACACAATCGCCGAGAAGAGAATCGCTTGCACATACAGCGTGAGCTGACCGTAGGGCACAAGATTTTGCAATTTGACATTCGGACTGCTTTTGAGAAGCGGCGCAATTAAAATATCATTGACGATGAAATCTGAAAAGAATGCGCACAGACAGATGGCAACAATAAGACCCAAAAGCCCTCTGAACAAGCGCGTGCGCAGTTCGTCGAGGTGATCGAGAAATCCCATTTCATCAGTCGGTTGTTGCTTTGCCATTCGTTTAAGCCTTTGAGTTTAGGTCGAGTAGTGCGTTTCAGGTTGTTTCGAGTGTCAATTAAAATTTTTGCATTCCGAAGTGCGGATTGCAAATTTGCGACAATGTCGGCTTTTCGCCAACGCTTGACACGGAAAATCCCTAATTTTTACCTATTATTGCAGGCTTTGGCAACCAACAAAGCGTTTCTTGAGATTTGAAGAAAATTGTTATCGCAATAGACGGTCCAGCCGCGTCTGGCAAAAGCACGACGGCGAAATTGCTCGCCCAAAAACTTGGCTACATTTACATCGACACAGGAGCAATGTATCGCGCGTTCACGCTCAAAGTACTGTCGGAAAATCTCTTGGAAGAATTGATGAACGATGAAACGCGACTTCGGCAGTTCGTTCAAGATACCGATGTCCGATTGACCAACTCACAAGTCTGGCTTGATGGACGCGACGTAACCGCCGAAATTCGTTCAAATGAGGTTTCAAGGCTGGTCAGCAAAATCAGCGCGCTGAAAGCCATTCGCGAAAAACTCTCGACGATTCAAAAAAAGTTGGGCGAAGCCAAAGGCGTGGTGATGGACGGGCGCGACATTGGAACGGCAATTTTTCCAAACGCGGAACTGAAAATCTACATGATGGCTTCTGCCAGAGAACGCGCCAAGCGACGCTACGCAGAATTGAAATCCAAAAATGTCGACGTGAGCCTCGACGCGCTCGAAGCGGAAATCAAACAGCGTGATGAAGAAGATATGAACCGCGCCGTTTCACCGCTCCGCAAAGCCGACGACGCCATTGTGCTGGACACTTCAACGCTCACCATTGAGGAACAAGTTGAACATATTTATCGGTTAGCGTTGGAAAAAATTAACTGCTAAAAAGGAGTATCACATGAAGGTTACTGTTGATTCGCAATCGGGATTCTGTTTCGGCGTTCAATTCGCCGTTGAAATGGCGGAAGGCGAACTTGCCGAAAGCGACTCGCTCTATTCGCTCGGCGACATCGTCCATAACGCCGTCGAAGTCAAACGGCTTAACGATATGGGCTTGAAGACCATCACCAAAGAGGATTTGAAATCGCTTTCAAATACAAAAGTCTTGATTCGTGCGCACGGTGAGCCGCCCGAAACCTACAAGTTGGCGATGGAAAACAATATCGAGCTTATTGATGCGTCTTGCCCTGTGGTGCTTAAACTGCAACGCCGCGTCAAAGATTTTTACGACGAGGGCTATCAAATTTTGATTTATGGAAAGAAAGACCACGCGGAAGTTATCGGCGTCAACGGTCAATGCAACAACGAAGCGATTGTGATTAAACACGCCGATTTGAGCGACCCCAGCGAAATTGCACCGATTGATTTTTCACGCAAAACCGTGCTCTTCACCCAAACCACGCAAGACACCAAAGGTTTTTACCAACTGCGCGATAACCTCAAAAAACTTTTCGCCGAAAAGAACGCGAGCGAAAAATTTGATGAATCCGCCACGAATCAAGAAGCGGCAGAGTTTCTCGCCAAAGACACGATTTGTCGACAAGTTTCAGGACGCGACGAAAAACTGACCAAGTTCGCCCAGCAGAACGAAGTCATCATTTTTGTTGCAGGCAAAAAGAGTTCGAACGGAAAAGTGTTGTTTGGCGTTTGCAAAGCCGCTAATCCACGCACTTATTTTGCCGAACACGAAGGTGAATTGCAAGCTGAGTGGTTTGTGCGCGAGGATGGCTCGCCCGTCGAAAGCGTCGGCGTTTGCGGTGCAACTTCTACGCCGATGTGGCAAATGGAACTTATTGCCGACGTGATTCGCAAAAACTTTACACCGAAAGAACCTGCTTGCGTTTAAGTTTTTTGTTGTTATTTCTATTAACCTAAACCCGCCCGATTTTACTCTCTGAATCGGAAGCGGCAAAACCAAGAGAGAAGGAAAAATAATGTCAACTCAACCATCAGAAGCGATGCCGACGCTGAATTCGGCAAATGGCAACGGCGCGCCTGTTGCCAAAAAGCAGAAGCCCACTCGATTCTTCGCCGAGTATAATGACGAGGAATTGAAGCAACTCGAGGCACTTTATTCCGGCACATTCAACGAGCTGACCGAAGGTGAAATCGTGAAGGGTCGTGTGGTTTCCATCAACGAAAAAGACGTTACGATTGACGTTGGATTGAAATCCGAAGGCATTGTGCCGTTGATGGAGTTCAAAGACCCTGCGTCGCTCAAGGTCGGCGACGAGATTGAGGTCTACCTCGAGAGCATCGAGGACAAGATGGGGCAACTGATTCTTTCCAAGCGCAAAGCCGATACCATGCGCGTTTGGGAAAAAATTTACGAATCGCTCGAAAAAGGCACGATTATCACAGGCAAGATTGTCTCGCGCGTCAAAGGCGGCATGACGGTTTCGCTCGGCGGCGTCGAGGCGTTCTTGCCCGGCTCTCAAATCGATGTGAAGCCCGTGCGCGACTTCGACGTTCTCGTCGGTCAAACGATGGACTTCCGCGTCGTCAAAATCAATCCGCTTACGCAAAACATCGTCGTCAGCCATAAAGTCATTATCGAACAAGAATACGAAGCACGTCGCAAAGAAATGCTCGCAAATATCAAGGTGGGCATGGTGCTGGAAGGCACGGTTAAAAACATCACCGACTTCGGCATTTTCGTCGACTTGGGCGGACTCGACGGCTTGGTTCACATCACCGATATTACTTGGGGACGCATCTCGCACCCGTCGGAAGCCGTCAAACTTGACGACCCGATTAAAGTCGTCGTCATCGGCTACGATGAAAACAAACAGCGCGTCTCGCTCGGCATGAAACAACTCACGCCGCGCCCGTGGGATAGCATTGAAGAAAAGTTTGCGCCTGGCACTCGCGTCAAAGGCAAAGTGGAATCGAATGCCGAGTACGATGCGCTCATCGAAATCGAAAAAGGCATCGAGGGATTGGTTCACATTTCCGAAATGTCTTGGACACAACACATCAAACACCCCAGCCAATTCGTCACTCTGGGTCAAGAGGTCGAGTGCGTCATTCTCAACATCATCAAAGAAGACCAAAAGCTCTCGCTCTCCATGAAGCAAGTTGAAGAAGACCCATGGGTGAAAATTGCTGAAAAATACGCGCCCGATACAATTCACAAAGGCGTCGTGCGCAACCTCGCCGACTTCGGGGTTTTCGTTGAGCTTGAACCCGGCGCCGACGGCTTGATTCACATCAGCGACCTTTCTTGGACGAAGAAAATCCGACACCCTGGTGAACTTGTCAAAAAGGGCGATGAAATCGAGGTCAAAGTCTTGAAAGTCGATATCAAAGCGCGTCGAATTGCGCTAGGTCATAAGCAAATTACCGACGATCCATGGAACACCTTTGAGACCGCATATAGCGTTGGTACTGAACTTAAAGCCAAAATCACGCAAATCATCGAGAAGGGCGTCATTGTCGAGCTTCCAATGGGCGTTGATGGCTTTGTTCCTGCTTCCCATCTCTTGCAAGGCGGCGTGCGCGATATGAACGCCTCCTTCAAGATTGGCGATGAACTGCCCCTCAAAGTCATTGAGTTCGACAAGGAAAATCGCCGAATCATTCTTTCCGCACTGGAGTATTTCAAAGGCAAGAGCAAGGAAGAAATTGAAGCCTATATGCAACAGCACCCCAACGAAAAGCAGAAAATTAAGGAAGCCACCGCCTCCCTCGAGGCCGCCGTGCCCGACGTTCCTACGGACGTTGAACAGCCGAATGCATAACAAGGCGTCATTTCAAGGACAGAACAGGGCGGAGATGTTCCGCCCTTTTGTATTTTGCACGGCTTTTTCAAACATGATTTCTCAACATTTGATATGCACAACACGCCGCTTGTGAAATTTTTCCAACTTGCTTTCTTCTCGCTTTTGACGCTTTCGTGCGCTCAATCGCCAAAAGAAACGGTGATTGTGTATTCGCCGCACGGCAAAGAAATGCTTGGCTACTTTGAACAAGCCTTCGAAAAAGAAAATCCGACAATTGACGTGCGCTGGTTGGATATGGGCGCGCAGACCGCCTTCGATCGACTTCGCACCGAAAAAAGCAATCCACAAGCAAGCCTTTGGTGGGGCGGTCCGAGCGATTTATTCGAGCAAGCCGAAGCATTAGACTTGCTTGAACCCTACAAACCTTCGTGGCACGAGAAAGTTGATTCGCGCTACCGCTCGCCGAATGAGCGTTGGTATGCGTCGTTTCTGACGCCAGAGTGCATTATGTTTAACAGCGAGTTGCTCACCAAAGAAACCGCACCGCAAGATTGGGACGAGTTGCTTTCGGAGCAATGGCGCGGGAAAATCGTTATTCGCGACCCGATTCAGAGCGGCACGATGCGCACGATTTTTTCCGCACTTATTGCCAAAGAACTTGCACGCACTGGCTCGCTGGATTCAGGCTTCCACTATCTTGCGCGACTGCATCGTAATACGAAAAGCTACGCCACCGACCCCTCGCAACTCTATCTCAAACTCTCACGCGGCGAAGCCCTTGTAACCCTGTGGAATTTGACCGATGCCCTTTTGCAAGCACGGCAGAATCAATTTCCGTTTGGATTCATTGTTCCGAAGAGCGGCACCGTCGTCGCCGTTGAAGGCATCGCGCTTGTGAAAGGCGGAAAAAATTTGGAGAGTGCGAAAAAGTTTTACGAGTTCGTAACCAGCAAGGAAAGTTTGAAGGCACAAGCGGAAAAATTCTATCGCTTGCCCGTGCGCACCGATGTTGAGGTTCAATTGGATTGGGCGAAGGAAGCCTCTTATACGCTTCTGGATATTGACCATAGCCTTGCGTCTAAAAAGCAATCCGAGTGGCTTTCGCGGTGGGAAGAATCCATCAAGAATCCATGATGGATTACAAATGCTTTTTCATCGCCATCATCGTTTCGGAATAGACGCGGTTCAGGGTTTCAAGGTATCGGGCGACAAGGTCGAGGGCTTGCGACTGCGCCGCTTGTTCAATTGCAATGCAAATGCTCGACATACGCGCCGCGCCGATGTTCATGCACGCGCCTTTAAGTCCGTGCGCGACTTCTTTGAGGGTTTTGTAATCTCCCGCCTTGACCGACGCCGCTAACTGCTCCAACTGCAAAGGCGCATTCCGCATAAAAATCTCGACCAATCCTTGAAGCACGGGCGATTCTGTCGCGTCGCTTAATTGTCGTAACATCGCAATTGTTTCAAGATTCAAGAGGGCATCAGAGAACAGTTGCCCTGACACTGTTTCTTCCTTTTGAAAAGTGTCTGCCTTACCGCTCCATTTTTCAAGCATGCCTCGCACGGCATCAATCGAGACGGGCTTCGAGAGGTAATCGTCCATGCCGAGCGCGAGATATTTTTCGCGGTCGCCTTTGAGCGCGTGCGCCGTGACGGCGATGATTTTCGGTCTTGATTCCGGTGGATATTCGGCGATGATTCGCTCGGTTGCTTCCACTCCGTCCATTTCCGGCATTTGAATATCCATCAAAATGACGTCGTAGTGTTTTGATTTTAATTTTTCCAAGACTTCAACGCCGTTGCCCGCAAGGTCGGGCGTGTATCCGAGTTTTCCGAGCATTGCCATCATCAACTTTTGATTGACAAGATGGTCTTCGGCGAGTAAAATTGAAAGGGCTTTGGCAGGAGTTGGTGTGGTGCTCTTTACGCCTTTTTCCTCTTGTTCCGCCTCTGGTTCAGTTATTTTTTTGGGATGTAGTGCTGAAACGATGAGGTTCAAGAGTTGATTTTTCCGCACGGGTTTGAGCATAATGCCGGCGAAGAGCGATTCCGCCGCTCTGATTCCATCTTGCTCCGACTGGCTGGCGGAGCTGAGAAGAAGTATCGGAATTGTTGAATTAGGGTATCGTTTGCGAATAGCTTTGGCAAGTTCAACGCCGTTTTGCTCGGGCATGTTCATGTCGAGCAGTGCCACATCAAACGGTGCGGAAAGTTTCTCTGCCTCGTCCATGAGTTCAATCGCATCACTGCCCGATGCAGTTACGGAAGCGACCATTCCCCAACGCTCCGATTGGAGCGCGAGCAGACGGCGGTTCGTCGCATTATCATCGACGATGATGACGCGCTTGCCTTTCAAGAGCGATTCGACGGCTTGTTGGTTAGTAACTCGTTGCTTTGGTGCAATCGGCGCGGAAAGCGTAAAGTGAAACGCCGTGCCTTTTCCGACCTCGCTTTCAAACCAAATTTTTCCGCCTATGAGTTTGACCAATCGCTCACAAATGGCTGTGCCAAGCCCCGTTCCGCCATGTTTGCGGCTGGAATAGGCATCGACTTGCGAAAAGGGTTGAAAGATTCGATCGAATTTATCCGCAGGAATTCCGATACCGGTATCGCGCACGGTAAAGCGAAGTTCCGCAATCAATCCGTTGATTTCCATCAACTCGACCGAACAAACGACTTCGCCCTTTTCGGTGAATTTAACAGCATTGGCAAGCAGATTGATTAAGACTTGTCGCAAGCGTGAGGCATCAGATTTAATGAATGTTGGCACAGCAGGGGAAATGTCGCAAATCAGTTCAATGTGTTTTTCCGCCGCTTTGGGTGCGAAGAGGTTGCACACTTCTTCCACGCATTCGGCTAAATCAAAGGCATCGACGGAAAGTTCAAGTTTCCCCGATTCAATTTTAGAAAAATCCAAAATGTCGTTGATAATTTCTAAAAGTGCGTCGCTACTGCTGTATATGGTTTCAACGAATTCTTTTTGCTCGTTGGAAAGCGGCGTGTTTCTGAGCAAGCTAATCATGCCGATAATAGCGTTCATCGGGGTTCGGATTTCGTGCGACATCATGGCAAGGAATTCCGACTTGGCGCGGTTGGCGGCTTCGGCTTCATCACGGGCAAGTTTTAAGGTTTCTTCCGCCGCTTTGCGCATCGTGATGTCCTGCGCAACGACCATTCCGGCATAGACTTTCCGCTCGCGATTTCGGACGGGCAAAATTTGAAAGGTGTAAAAATTGCCGTCAATTTGATGTTCCAAAATGGATGTATGCCCTTCAAGGGCTTTTTTGTAGAGCGGTGTAAAAATTTCGGCAAGATGTGGATGCACTTCGACTAACGACTTTCCTTCAATGCCGACGGAGCGCAGGCGTTGCTGGTCGTTGAGCGAGCCGTCGACGAGCATGTATTTGAGGTCTTTATCGAAGAGCATCACTGCAGTTTGGGGAAGATTTGCGGTCAGGTATCGGTACCGCTCTTCGCTTTCTTTGAGGCGCGTTTCGGCGTTTTTCTTATCGGTAATGTCTTCGCAGACGATAAAAATGAGTTCTTGGTTGTTTCGGTCTTTGAGCACGCGTGCCGTTTCTCGAACCCAAATCACCGAGCCATCTTTGCGCACTTTACGCAGTTCCCACTTTGTAATTTTGTTCGAATTTTTCAGCGCATTCTTGATGAAGTTCATAGCGGCACCTTGGTCTTGATCGTAAATGACTTTCGTTGCTAAACAGCCCACGAGTTCCGAGACTTTGTAGCCTAATTGCTCTGCTCCGGATTGATTGACCGCGAGAATTGTGCCGTCTTTCGCAAGGGTAAAGAGCATCAGTGGGTTCTCGTCGTAAGAGGCGCGATACAGCCGCTCGCGCTCTTCGAGCATCGCCATGATTTTTTTGCGCTCCGTAATGTCGCGCGCAATCGCTTGAAAACCCACTACCTCTCCTTCTTCTAAAATCAATTGTGTGTTTTGCCCGACATCAATGCGCTTGCCATCTTTGGTGTAAAACGCGTATTCAAAATACGTGGTGTGCAGTTTCCGATAGCGTTGAACCGTAAAAAAACGCTCTGCCGCCAGTTTCGATTCAGGCGCAATAAGTTCGGTGAAATGTTTGCCGATAACTTCATCTCGGTCGTATCCTGAAATGCGCAAGCCTATGGGGTTGATGTAAGTGAAGTATCCGTTTTTATCGGTCAGAAACACAATATCGTTGGCGTTGATAATGAGATCTTTGTAGCGTCGCTCGCTTTCTCGGCGGGCTTCTTCGGCGCGCTTGTAGCGGGTAATATCCGTGATGCGAACAAGGTAAATGACCTCACTGCCAATTCTCAACTGCTTTGTTGCAACATTGCCCCAAAATGCCTTTCCATGATGCGTTTTGTAGGTTCGTTCATGCGTAACGGTTTCCCCTTGCTCCAAGCGGCGACGGTCTTGCTCCATCGATTCGGCGGGTGTTGGGTCGGTCTGTAAATCTGTAATGACTCTTCCTATCAAGTGGGCTTTTGAGGGAACTTCGAAGAGCTCAACGGTGCGGCGATTGCAGTCGTAAATGGTATTATCTTGAACATGAACGAGTAAAATTGCATCAGCCGATTCATCAAATATGGCGGAAAAGAGCGCGTCTCGTTCTTGCAACGCTTGCATTTTGAACATCTCCGAGAAAGTTAAGGCTATGAGTGCGGCGATGAGTGAAGATAGAGATAAACATAGAGAGATTTCCCCTCAAAAGCAACTCATTCCAAAGAAACCGCGCGTGGCAGAAAAACACGCGCTTCGATGAGCGTTGAAAGCCACTTGCTACTTTCAACGCTCATGGTTTGAATTCGCCGCTTATATCTTGTCGCCTATTTCTCGCCGAATTTTCGTGAGGCTAAAAATTCGTAGAGGTGATAGCGTGTCTCGACATCGTGCTGGGCTTCGGCGAAAAGTTTTTCGGCTTCGTCGGGGTGCAATTTTTCCAACTGCTTAAATCGATTTTCGGATTCCAAGAACGACTTGACCGTCGATTTCGGCGGCTTGCTATCGAGCCGAAGCGGGTTTTCACCTTTTGCAATCAGTTCAGGATTGTATCGATACAAAAGCCACTGCCCTGACTCGACCATCGACTTTTGATGATGCAGCGCGTCACGCATTTCAATGCCGTGCGCGATGCAATGTGCATAAGCAATGATGAGCGAAACGCCTTCGTAGGCTTCGGCTTCTAAAAACGTGCGAAGCGTATGTTCATCTCGCGCTCCGATAGCAATACTGGCGACATAGACGTTTTCGTAGGTCATTGCCATTAAGCCTAAATCTTTCTTGCGAGCGGTTTTGCCCGACGCGGCGAATTTTGCCACCGCACTGCGCGGCGTGGCTTTTGAGGCTTGCCCGCCCGTATTAGAATACACTTCGGTATCCAGCACAAGGATATTGACATCTTTACCGCTTGCAAGGACATGGTCTAACCCGCCGTAGCCGATGTCGTAAGCCCAGCCGTCGCCGCCGACAATCCAAACGGATTTTTTCACAAGCATATCGGCAACTTCCAAGAGCCGCTTTGCCCAATCTTTATCAAGGTCGCGCAGTCGCGCTTTGAGTGCTTCAACCCTTTGGCGTTGGTCATAAATTTCGGCTTCGGTTTTTTGCGTCGCGGTAACGATGTCAATCGCCAAATTTTCGCCGATGTCGGAGGCATGTGCTTTGAGCAGTTCGATGGCGAACTCCCGCTGTTTATCGATGGAAATTCGGAAGCCGTAGCCGAACTCGGCGTTGTCTTCAAAGAGCGAATTTGCCCACGCCGCGCCGTAGCCATCTTTATTTTTTGACCAAGGCGTTGTGGGAAGGTTTCCGCCGAAAATCGATGAACAGCCTGTGGCATTTGCAACGATGGCTCTGTCGCCGAAGAGTTGCGTGAGCAGTTTGAGATACGGCGTTTCGCCGCACCCCGCGCACGCACCTGCAAACTCAAAGAGCGGCTGTTGAAGTTGCTGTTGCTTAATGACGCTCGTGTTGATGTGGCGTCGGTCGTATTCGGGAATGTCGAGGAAAAACGCCCAATTTTTTCGCTCTTGCTCGCGAATCGGGGCTTGCGCGACCATATCCAACGCTTTATGTGCTTCATCGCTCTTGCTCTTAGCAGGACAAATATCGACGCAGAGCGAACACCCTGTGCAATCTTCGGGCGCAACCTGAATCGTGTAGTTCAAGCCTTGCCAACTGCGGTCTTTGCCTTCCGTGCTTTTGAAGCCTTCGGGCGCATGTGCCAGCACGCTCGGCTCATAGACTTTGACGCGAATCGCCGCGTGCGGACAAATCATCACGCACTTGCCACATTGAATACACAGGCTTGAATCCCACGATGGAATTTGCTCTGCCAAACTGCGCTTTTCATACTGCGCCGTGCCGACGGGATACGTGCCGTCCATCGGAAAGCAACTTACCGGAAGCGAATCGCCTTCACCGAGAATAATTTTCCCAAGCGCATCGGCGACGAAATCGGGTGCATCAGGCGTTACAGGCGAGTGCATCTCAATCATGCTTGTCGCTTCATTCGGAATTTTCACTTCATACAAATGTGCGAGCGTCTCGTCAACGGCAGTGATATTTTTCGCGACAATTTCTTCACCTTTCTTCTTGTAGGTTTTTCTGATACTGTTTTTGATTTCGGCAATCGCTTCTTCTCTTGGCAGTGCGCCTGAAATGGCAAAGAAGCAAGTCTGCATCACGGTGTTGATTCGCCCAGTCATGCCGTTTTCACGTGCGACTTTATAGGCATCAATCACGAAGAACTTTGCCTCTTTTTCAATCAATTCTTCTTGAACGCGGCGCGGCAATTTGTCCCAGACTTCATCGGGCGAGTAAGGCGAATTGAGCAAGAAGATTCCGCCCTTCTTCAAGCGTTTGAGCATATCGTAACGCTCAACGAATTGCCATTGATGACAGGCTAAAAACTGCGCTTCACGAATCAAATACGGCGCGTGAATCGGCTCTGTGCCAAAGCGCAGGTGTGAAATCGTCATAGAGCCGGATTTCTTCGAGTCATAAACGAAGTAGCCTTGTGCGTAGTGGTCGGTATGTTCGGCGATGATTTTAATCGAGTTCTTATTCGCCCCGACCGTTCCATCGGCGCCGAGTCCGTAGAAAATCGCGCGCACCACGTCGTCGGATTCAATGGAGAACGACTCATCAACTTCGAGGCTTGTGTGCGTAATGTCGTCGGTGATTCCGACCGTGAAATGGTTTTTCGGCGTTGGGCTTTTGAGATTATCGAAAACGGCTTTTACCATTGCGGGCGTAAATTCTTTTGAGGAAAGTCCGTAACGACCGCCGACGACGAGCGGCAGTTTTGTTTTTTCCCAGCCTTCGTAGAGCGCGCTCATCACATCGAGATAAAGCGGCTCGCCTGTTGCGCCGGATTCTTTCGTTCTATCGAGCACGGCAATGGCTTTTGTGCTCTTCGGCAAGGCTTTCAAGAAGTGAAGCGTGCTGAACGGACGGAACAATCGCACCGCCAATACGCCGACCTTTTCGCCTGATTTGATAAGATGCTTCGCCGTTTCTTTTGCAGTTTCCGCCCCTGAACCCATCATCACAATTACGCGCTCGGCATCGGGCGCGCCGAAGTAGTCGTAAAGGTGATAGTGCCGTCCTGTGAGCGCGGCAAATCGTTTGAACATTTCATCGACCACGTCAATGGTTGCAATGTAGAAGGGGTTTGAGCGTTCACGGGCTTGAAAATATGTGTCGGGATTGTGCGCCGTGCCGCGAATGACGGGGTGTTCGGGCGCAAGTCTTCGGCGGCGATGCTCGGCGATTAAATCGTCGGGAATCATCGCGCGAATCACATCGTCGGAGAGTTCTTCGATTTTGTTGATTTCGTGCGAGGTTCTAAATCCATCGAAGAAGTGAACGAAGGGCACGCGCGCGCCGAGCGTTGAGGCTTGTGCAAGCAAGGCAAAGTCGTGCGCTTCTTGAACGGAGTTCGAGCACAGCATTGCAAAGCCTGTGGCGCGTGCCGCCATCACATCGCTGTGGTCGCCGAAGATGGAAAGCGCGTGCGTTGCTAAGGAGCGTGCCGCGACATGCAAGACGAAAGGCAACAATTCGCCTGCGATTTTATACATATTCGGAATCATCAAGAGCAAGCCTTGCGAGGCGGTGAAGGTTGTGGTGAGTGCGCCAGTTTGCAGTGCGCCGTGCACCGCGCCTGCCGCGCCGCCTTCGGATTGCATTTCAACAACGGTCGGCACCGTTCCCCAGATGTTCGGTAAGTGCTGGCTCGCCCACTCGTCTGAAAGTTCGCCCATCGATGAGGCAGGCGTAATCGGATAAATCGCAATTACTTCGTTGGTTCGATATGCCACACGTGCAACGGCTTCGTTGCCATCTATCGTGATAAATTTCTTTGCCGTGTGGATTTTGTTGGAAGATTCAATGAGTGCGGACATGTTACTACTCCTTGTGGTTACTTAACGAAACGACTTTTCTCGCGCTCTGCGTGGGTTAGTAGGAAGGTATGAAATCAAACGGAGAGACGGGTGAGGAACGGCGTTTTCAAAGAGCCGTTTTGGACGATTTTAAGTTCAATACAAATAAAAAAGGCGACCGTGCGTCGCCTTGCTTATCCCATATACAAATACGGTTTCCAAGAATCGGAAATGTTGCCGATAAAGCGTTGCATGAACATGATGTGCGTCGGACGAATGGGTTTTCGGCGCAGGTGCATGCCGGCTTGTTCGGGCGTGCGATTGGCTTTTTTGTTGTTGCAACGTGTGCATGCGGTTACCAAGTTTTCCCAAGTGTCGCCGCCGCCTTGGGATTTCGGAATGATGTGGTCAATGGTCAGTCCGTCGGTGCGTCCGCAGTATTGGCATTGATTGCCATCGCGGCGCAAGATGTTTCGGCGCGTGAGCATGATTTTCTTATACGGCACGGCAATAAACACCATCAGCCGAACCACCGATGGAATCGGGAACTCCGCCGAGACCGAGCGTATGAACTGGTCGGGATACGCCGCCACCATCTCCGCTTTGCCTGCAAAAACAAGAACAATCGCCTTTTTAACGTCGCAGACGCTCATCGGCTCGTAGCTTTGATTCAGCACTAACACTTTTTGCGAGATTCTGCCCATATCAACAACAAAGGGTTAAAATTAGAGAATGAAGTAAAACAAAAACACTTTCATTCTGCGGGCTTGTTTCGCCCTCAAACGCTCCAACTCATCGGATAGTTCGCATCATCAAACTGTATGGCTTCAACGGTCAGATGTAGCGGCTTGAATGTATCAATCATCACGGCGTATTCATTCGTCTCTTTTGCGCCAATGCTCTTTTCAACCGTTCCCGGATGCGGTCCGTGCGGGATTCCGCCCGGGTGCAAGGTTAATGACGCCACGTCAATGCCTCTGCGGCTCATAAAATTTCCGTCGACATAGTAAAGCACTTCGTCGGAATCAATGTTGCTGTGATTATACGGCGCGGGAATCGCTTGCGGATGATAATCAAAGAGGCGCGGCACAAAATTGCAAATCACAACATTATGCGCCTCAAAAACTTGATGCACCGGCGGCGGCTGATGAATCCGACCTGTAATCGGTTCAAAATCATAGATGCTGAACGCAAACGGAAAATAGAACCCGTCCCAACCGACGACATCAAACGGATGATAATCGTACTGGTATCGCGCAATTAAATTCCCTTTCTTGACGCGCACTTCAAAGTTTCCTTTTTCTTCTTTCGTTATCAGGCGTTGAGGTGGACGAATATCGCGCTCGCAATATGGGCTGTGCTCCAACAACTGTCCGAACTCGTTGCGGTATCGCTTCGGCGTTTGAATCGGCGAATGGGTTTCAACGATGAAGAGGCGCGGCGACTCCGTGAATACAAAGCGATGCGTAATGCCGCGCGGAATCACAACATAATCGCCTTGCTTGAACGGCACTTCGCCAAGTTCGCTTTCCAGCACGCCGCTTCCTTCGTGAATGAAAACGACTTCGTCGGAGGCGCCGTTGCGGTAGTAGTAAGTGCCTTCACTTTCGGGCAAGGCAATGTAGAGCGTTACATCGGCGTTGAACAAAATCGAAACGCGCGAGGAAAGATAATCCCCACGACGCTCTGCCGCTTTCATGCGCAAGTGATACACACGCAGTTCGTCTTCACGATGCGCCACAAGCGAGAGCATTTCCGTTTTTCCGATTTGTTGGATTTTGGTAGGGGGCGATAGTCTATAGGCGTTGGTGTAAATGCCTGAAAAGCCTTTGGTCGACATCAATTCTTCGGCGTAGAGCGACCCATCGGGCTTGCGAAATTGAATATGTCGTTTCGGCGGGATTGCTCCCAACCTATGATAAAACATATCGCGTTTGGGTTAGTTGCCTACAAGATAGTTGCCTACAAGATTGCCTTTGCAAGTTGCATTTGTATCGCGCCGAATTTAATGCGCGTGGTTCAATCCAGCAAGATAAGCCTTGAAAAAATCGTGCTTTGTTGTCTGCCTCTTTGAACATTGGCTTTGAGTAATTCAGCGTTAAGTCTAATCGGCGGCAACCGCGAGCATTTTCTCGAGTGAGATGCGACTTTCTTCCTCAAATTTTTCAATCGAGAAGCGTGGCACCATGATTGTTGAAATTGTAAATGCCAACATCACCACGCCAAAGAGAATGCCGTAAGCCATCATGGGCGAGGCAAGATGAAGCATAAGGTCGCGCAGTGCGCCCATGCCAATATCGCCTGAAAACATCGCCACACTTTGCGCCGTGCCCCAGAGCCCGATATACAAGCCTGTTCTTCCTGCGTGCATGGAAATCATGAACACAATGTTGCCAATCGTGCAACACCCCAGCCCGATTCCGACCGTAATCAATCCTGAATACAGCATCAGCACGCTTTGTGAAATTCCCGCACTAATGAGTATCAAAAATCCAATCGTTGCAATTGCGTTGCCGACAATGACAGCGTTTTTAATTCCAACTCGATTGATAAAGAAGCCCGTCAAAAGCATAAAGAGCAACTGCGACGAGCCGAGATACTGACGAAACTTCGTCGTATCGGCGACGCTAAGCCCGAGCACGTCTGCACCAAACGGCTCCATGATGAGTTCATGACCGAAGGCGGCGAAAATGGAAATGAAGATGTAAAACGCAAACGCTTTGGTAATCGGCGACGCATTGATGAGTCGTAACGATTGAAGAAATGTGAGCGATTCTTCTTTTTTCGCATCGTGGGTTTCGTATCGGCGTTCCAGTCCAATCACCATCAAAAAACCAATTCCGAAGGCAATCATGCTTGCGGTCGTCATGGCGGTTGCCAATTTTTCGTTTGTGAAATCTTTGAGGTAGTTCGACATGGCAACAGCGGTGAAAATGCTCGTCAGCACCATCAAGCACCAACTTACGGCGGCGACTTTGCTCAAATTTTTCTCGCCCGCATAGTCGGAAATCAGCGCGTAGTAAGTGGTCAACGACGCATGGTAGCCGATTCCGAACACGGTGAAAATCACCATCAATTCAATCAAACTCACCCAAAAATTCTCTTGCATTTTGAACGCCGCCGGCGCAATGAGCGAAAACGAGACGGCACTAATGAGCAAGCCACCCAGCACAAACGGCGTGCGTCGATAGCCAAAGAAGTGCGTTTTGTCGGAAAGATTTCCCGCCCAAATTTTCACACCCAAAAACGCCATCAATTCCCGAATGCCTATCAATCCGCCGACGATGAAGGCGGCAATGCCAAGTTCAATCGTCATCACGCGGTTGAGCGTATCGGTGAGAATGGCGTAAATGATTCCGAAGGAAATTTGAAAGAGGGAAAGACGGACGAGGTTGAAGTAATAAACGGCTCGGTTCATTTTCAAATGTTCAAGGTTGATTGCAAGTGTAAGTTCATGTTTGGCGGAAGTTACGCATCACGCTTTGAGGAATCAAACCTTGAAATAAAAAAAGCAAAACTGCGCCCGTAAGCCGAATTCTGTTTTCGCCTTTGCGCGTGGCGCGCAAGCGCGAAGGCAATCATTTATCTCAGCGGCGCACCCGAAGGCGTTGAGCCGATGTGGCTCATCAGGCGAGCAACCTTTCAGGCAAGTGCTGGAGGCACAGTGCCAACGCCTTCCTACATCGCCTTGCATCAGGGAGGCTTGCCTCGCGTTTGTATCGCTACAAACGAGGGTGGGCTCTTACCCCACCGTTTCACCCTTACCCCGCTTTGAAAGCGAGGCGGTCTGCTTTCTGTTGCGCTATCTGTCGAGCGAGGATTGCTCCTGCCCGCCTGAACTTGTGCCGTGCACATGCACAGCCTTGTTCAGCACCTTGCTCTGTGATGTTCGGACTTTCCTCTATGCGCCTAAAAACGCATAGCGATTGCCTCAGCGCAGTTTTGCGACTTGAAAGTTACTGTCGTGTAACAATCTTGTGTTTGTGATTTTAGCGATGAAGTGGAGCAACCTCACCCTTGCTTGCGCGTTGCGGAATGTTTCCCGCTCCTTCAAAAGGAGAGGGACGTCCCGGGGCAAAGTCGAGGCAGGGTGAGGTTCGCCTCTGTTTCAGTGAACACACACTTTAATAGCATTGCCAAAGTTACGCATTTTCACTGGGCGCGTTGCATTTATTCTTCCCAAATGAAGTCGTAGAGCATGAGTGAGACGAAAAACATCACGAGCGTATAAGCGGCGAGAATTTGCAGTTCAGTTTCGGCACGAGCAAACGGCGCATCTTCTTGTGTGGCGATTCGCGTGGCGCGAACCGTCATGAAAATCGGAATCAACAGCGGCACAAAGGAAAGCACTGCAAAAAGTCCCCCGCGTGCCGTCGTATTGGCGACCACCGCACTGATGAGCGTAAGCACAATCGCAATGCTCGCACTTCCAAGCAACAAGGTTGTTAAAAAAATTGTTGGATTTTCAATCGTGAGCGAGAGCAGTCCCAAATAGAGCACCGCAATGGCGATATTGACGAGAAGCGAGAGCAGAACGTTGTAAATCAGTTTCCCAAGAAAAATTGCCGTCGGCGTCGCGGAAAGTTTCAAGAAGAGCATCGTGCCGCGCTCAACTTCGCTCACAAAGCCGCGTTGCAGTGCCGAAAGTGCCGCAAAAAACGCCGTGTTCCAAAAGAGCGCCGATGTGAGTTCACTTGTTAGAAGTTCCGCCGATACCGAAAATACAATCAGCGACACTGAAACGACAACGAAGAGCAGAATGGTATTGATGCCATAGCGCGTGCGGTATTCGAGCAGAAACTCTTTTTCCAAAACGGCGCGAAGTGCGCTTATCATTTGCCAAAACATTTTGAAGTTCTTTATGCGAATGTAGCACATTCTCGTCTTCATCTTGCGGCAAACATTGTCTCAAACTCGCCGCGTTGAACGAAGCAAGGAAAATCGCCGTTTAATCGTGCAGTTTCAATTTCCTTAACATCAAAAACAAACGATTGAATGAAGAAACGAACATGGTTTGACGCCGTAACGCGCGAAACGAAGCCTTCATCACGATTTGCGCGCACGGCACTTTACGCCGTCGGCTTTGGACTTATTTGCGCCTTTACGCTCACGCTTTTCACGGGCTCCTACAACGGCACGTGCTACGGTTTGGTTTTTGGGGTGCTCTTTGGCGTGCTCTTTTCAATCTCGTCGCGTTTTATTGCGCGTCAAATTGGTGAAGGCGGCATTCTTTGGAACGGCTTTACCGGCGTGATTTCGGGGGCGATTTCAGGCGCACTGACGAAAATGATTTGCACATCAATTGCGCACGAAGTCCTCTCAACAGTTTATGGACGCATTGAGTCGCCCGTGCAACTTGCCTTCTATGCCGTTGTGTGTGCCGCATACTTGGGCGGCTTTTTTGGATTGTTTCAAAGTTTGATTTTCGGCAGAAGCGTCTCAACACAAGCGATTGGATATGATGCGTCGCTCAAATCTGATTCCGTTCAGTCGGAAGCGCAAACGGCTCAACTGCCTGAAAGAAATGCGAAGCAACTTCCTGAACCCATTGAAGCCAATCGCCATTCTTCAACTTAAAATTCAACTTAAAAATCAAGTCTCGCTATGAAAATTGCCGTCGGAAGCGACCACGCGGGCTATGAAGCCAAGAAATCCGTTGTTGATTGGCTGTTACGGCACGGGTATGAAGTGCTTGATAAAGGCACATTTTCGCCCGACTCCGTCGACTACCCCGACTTTGCCAAAGCCGTCGCCCAGAGCGTCGCACAAGGCGAAAGCGAGCAAGGCATTTTGCTCTGTGGAAGCGGCGTCGGCGTTTCCATCGTCGCCAATAAAATCAAAGGGATTCGCGCCGCACTTGTTTTCAACGAAGAAATCGCTCATCTTTCACGCGAGCACAACAATGCCAACGTGATGTGTCTGCCTGCACGATTTCTCACTGCCGACCAAATAGAACGATGCTTAACGAATTGGTTCAAAGCCCAATTTGAAGGTGGGCGACATGCGCGCCGAGTTGAAAAAATTGAGGGTTGACCTAACTCGATTTGCAAAAATTCGTTGCAGTGCCGACATTGAGTCAACGGCGATTCTTTACGCTGTTGAAGTAACCCTAAACCGTCAAGACCATGAGCCGATTAATTCTTCACACCGATATTCCGACGCTGAAGCCGACCGACAAACTTGCAACGGCAGCCCTGCTCATACAAGAAGCCAAACTCGGCGGCTTGCCCATTCTCAAACAAGATAAACTCATCGGCACATTGTTAGAGAGCGACCTTGAACTGCTCACCGACGCAGGCGAAAAAAATCTTCATCGTTCTATTTCTTCGTTTCCACTTTACACACCCATCACCCTCATCAACGACCACCCGTATCATGCCATTAAACAGTTTGGGAAAGTTCAGCATGATTTTCTTCCCGTTGTTGATAAAGCCATGAACTATCACGGGGTTGTGCTCCGAGACGAGGTGATGCAAGAATTCTTCGATGACTTTTATTTTTCCGACGACACTTCGCTCTTGGAGGTTGAAGTGCCTCGCGTGCAGTTCAAAATGTCGGATATGATTCGCCTTCTTGAGCAAAATGAAACCACCGTGTTGAGCATCTCTGCTCACCCCTCTACGCATGATGAAGAAGCACAGCGCATTACGATGTGCGTGCAAACTCGAGACCCTTTCCATCTTCAACGCACGCTCGAGCGATACGGCTACTTCATTACTTACAACTCCAACCCATCTGATGACTTTGAAAACGACCTCGCCCAGAAAGCGAAAGCCTTTATGCGCTATCTTGAAATGTGAGCCGAGCCAATCCTGATTGCTTTTATCCCCCACTTCGCCTGATGAACTTCAAAAAGAACATTCTCTTTCTGTAACCCTTCTCTGGCTTCATTCGTAAGCCTTGCCCGTATTCGCTTATCTGATAAGCCTCTATGGCTCATAACCGTTATTCAACCATTTCAACAATAACTCATTCATTATGAAACCGACAACACTTTTCATTATCTTTTTTATTGCTTTACTTTTCACAGGTTGCGTTGGGTTGCAGCAGACTGCTCCCGAACAGCCATTTGCCAACATCTACGACACTTCTTCCGACCGCCTTTTTGAAACGACGCTGGCAACACTCCGCTCACAAGGCTTCACCATCATGCGCGCCGATAAGTCACGCGGGACGATTGAAACCGAAGCTGTTAAAATTGACGCGCAAACGGCAGTTGCCTTGTTTGACAAAACCTACGATGCTTGCCGTTACGAATCCTTCTCAATTCGATTCACCGTCACGCCCATTTCTAACGACCACTCACAATTAAGCGTCACACTGTTATCTAATCAAAAAAGCAACGGCATTCTTGAGCAAACCCTCCTTAACAATGTTGCCGTAAAGTTGAAAGGAAACGATGTGCTTGCGCCTTCTAAACTGGACGTCAGCCACGCGCCCATCGTGAGCGTTTCAATGAAAGATAAGTCAACTGTTGAAGGTTATTTGCTGGACGACACACAGCGTGGCTATTTGCGATTGAAGTTGAAGACAGGCGGAATTTTGCACATTGAGCGAGACGATGTCGAGCGATACACGCTCACAAACGAACCGACTTCAAACAGAAACTAATCACTAGGTATTGAGCAATTGAAAGCGGCGCATCGTGGAACTTGCGCCGCTTGTGTTTTTGCTTATTGTTTTCTACTCGTCGTTTTTCTCTTTATCGGTTGTGGCGTTCTCAATTGGAACGGGATAGTGTCCGCTGAAACAAGCCGTGCAGTAACTTCCCTTTTCATCTTCATACTTCGGCACGCTTGCCAGCAAACCTTTCATAGAAAGATAGACGAGCGAATCGACACCGAGTTCTTGACGAATTTTCTCGATGTCGCCTCCCACTTGATTGGCGATGAGTTTGTCTTTGGTTGGGAAGTCCATTCCATAAAAGCATGGGTTAGTAATAGGGGGGGAACTGATGCGCAGATGAATTTCTTTCGGGTGTGCTTCGCGCAGAAATTGAACGAGCATTTTTGAGGTGGTGCCTCGCACGATGGAATCGTCGACGACGACAATGCGGCGATTTTTCAAGACGCCACGCACCGTGTTGTATTTTGAACGCACTTTTAAGCCTCGCTCATGCTCGCCTGGCTGAATGAAGGTTCTGCCGACATAATGATTGCGAATCAATCCGAGTTCTAATCGTGCCGCGTTCCCTTGTTTATTGCTCTCGGTTACAAATCCCAATGCCGCCGTGTTTGAAGAATCAGGGACGCTGATAACGGTTACATACTTCTCGTCGCCGATTGGCTTTACTGCGCCTTCATGCGATAGATTTTTGCCCAACTTGCGGCGCACTTTATCGACCGACTCGCCAAATATCGTGCTGTCGGGACGCGAGAAATAAACATATTCAAAAATACATCGCGCTTTTCTTTCGGACTTCGGCAGAAAGATGGATTTGACTTCGCCCGTTTGAAGCGTGGCTTTATCAATCACCACGATTTCGCCGGGCAAAATTTCGCGCTTGTATTTGGCGGCAATAATGTCGAAGGCACACGTCTCACTTGCAACCACCCATGTCGGCTTCAATTTTTTTCCATGCTTGTCTTTGTTTTCACGAATGCCAAGCGCGAGCGGACGAAATCCAAACGGGTCGCGGGCGGCGATAAGATGCTCATCGGTGAGAATGACGAGCGAGAACGCGCCTTGAAGTTGCGTGAGCGCGTCGTAGACCTGCTCAACGACCGTCGCGGCTTTGCTTCGCGCAATGAGGTGCAAGATGATTTCGCTGTCAGAAGTAGCTTGAAACAAGACGCCTTCCTCAATGAGTTTCTTGCGCAACGGTTTTTCATTCGTCAGGTTACCATTGTGCCCCAGTGCCAAATGTCCAGATTTGTAGTTGACCAAAAACGGCTGAATGTTTTGCGGCGTCTTTGCTGACCCTATTGTTGAGTATCGATTATGCCCGATTGCCGCATGTCCTTTCAGCGATTCCAGCACGCGCTCATCACGAAAGACTTCGGAGACGAGTCCGAAATTTTTGACGATGCGAAACTGTGCTTTCTTTTTTTCTTCGTTGTAGTCGGACACCACAATGCCCGCGCCCTCTTGTCCGCGATGTTGCAGCGCATAAAGTCCGTAGAAGGTTTCCATCGCCGCAAATTCCGAATTAAAAATTCCAAAGACTCCGCACATAATTCCGTTGAATAAGTGTTGTGAAATATCATTCAAACCGCCGCGCCCAGCGTAGCCGTGGAACGTTGGTTCTTAACCGTATCGTCATCACTTGTGCATTTCTGCTTTTAACTTTCAACCTCCAACCTTCAACCTCAAACCTCAAACGCGCCGATAGCGACCGTGTCGATAGACCGCTCTTACGCCGTAAAAGAAACTCCCCAGTGCAATCAGCGACGCCGTTAGGTTTAGCTCGAAGAGACTTTTTGGACTTCCATAAAGAAGCGCGAAGAGCATCGCCCCAAGCCCTGCAATGAGAAACATCGCAAAGGAAAGCTGAAACGAGGCGTTGCGCGCGCTTTCATCTTGATACGCTTTGCTTCTTCGGTAAATTCGATAGCCGCCGATGCTGAACACGATAACCCACCCGACAAAGTGAATTGACATGGCATAGTAAGTATTCTTGCTGAATTTCAGCCAGAGATATTCTTCTCCGAGCGAGAAGGGCATTTCCGATCGAATGTTGTAGCGCACCGACGCATTGAAGAGGCTCAATATCTGCCGCCACGACCAATCGTTGTAGCCAATCATCAAACAGAGCGTGAGCAAGATGAGGGTTGTGATGAAATAGATATCGTAACTTTTTTTGTCGCGCACAAAGCCCATTGCAAAGAGAAAGCCGAAGAAGACGAACCAAAGGAGCGAGACTTGCCAGCCGAGCCAATAGAGTTGCCCGTAAAATTGCGACGGCAAGACATTTGAAAGCGTAAGCGTGGCTAAAATGAAAAATCCGCCTTGACTGGCGAGCGCGAGCAGTGCCGCCGACGCCATTTTGAGCGATTTGGCTTGAAGGCTGTCATTGCGTTTAGCGCGTTGCGCACGCGTGTAAAGCAAGTAACCGCAAATCAATCCTCCGATAAGGAGCACCGCCGACCCGCTAAACTGCCACAGCAGTTCAGGGGAAAGCACCTTATCCATCCAAATTGAAATCGTGGAGCGTCCGGTGTAGAGCGTAGAATCTTGGGCGCGTTCCAAGAGTCGCAGTTGTCGAAGTGAATCAATCAGAAGCGACTTTTCGTCAGGCATTGATGCAATCTAAATTCGATTTGAATTAAAACGATTATGCGGTTTTGCGCGTGAGTTTGACGACATCGATTTTGGTTTTCGTTGCTTTTGCAATCGTGATTGAAAACGGCTCGATGGTAATGATTTCCCCTTGTTTCGGAATGCGCCCGCATTTTGCCAAAATATAACCCGCTAAGGTTTCATAATCACCTTTTGGGATATTGAGTCCGAATTTTTCGTTGATGCGTTCAATTTCCAAGCGAGCACTGAAGAGATACGTATTTTCGGACAGGGCGCGAAAAACTTCGTCGTCTTGGTCGTATTCGTCTTGAATGTCGCCGACAAGTTCCTCGATTAAATCTTCTGCGGTAATCAATCCCGCCGTTCCGCCGAATTCATCAACCACGATGGCGATGCTTTGTCCCGTTTGCAAAAACTCCGACAAGAGCTCAACGGATTTTTTCGTTTCAGGCACAAACATCACTTCCCTTGTGATGCTTTCTAAACTTTTCGGCTTTTTGAAGAGGTCTTGAACCGAGACAATCCCAATGATTTTATCGATGGTTTCATCATAGACGGGCAAGCGCGAGTAGCCTGACGTTTCAAACATGTGAAGCACGTCTTTCATTGCCGATGATTTTTCAATCGCGGCGATTTCCGTGCGCGGCACCATGCACTCCTTTACACGCACGTCGCTGATAGAGAGCACGTTAGAGAGGATTTCTACGTCTTTTTGTTGTGTTTCCGATAAGGTGTTTTCGCGCAACAGTACTTCAAAATCTTGTTTGCGGTAAAATTCCGTCGTGCTTGGTAGCGACGCGCCGAAGAGTGCCGCAAACCGCCGCGCCGCCCACTCCGAAAAGAGAATCGCGGGAAAAAACAAGACGCGAAACAAGCGCAGAATCGGCGAGCAAATGAGCACCGCATAGTCGGCAAGTTCTCTAAACAACGGCTTAGCGAGCACATCGGCTACAAACACAATCATCGATGCCGCCAGTAGCGTGTCAATTAAAATGGAATTGCGCCCGAACATTTGAGCAAAGAAGCCTGAAAGCAACGTCGCAAAGATTACCGTGAAGAGCACACGCGCAACGAGCGTTGAGGAGAGGACTTTTTCAAGGCATACAAGATAATGATTGGCTAACGAGGCACCGATGACTTTCTTGCGCTCGAACATTTTCAGCCGAATTCGATTCGCCGTAACAAATGCGGTTTCAGTTCCCGTGAAAAAAGCGATTAAAAAGAGTGCTATTGTCAGGAAGAAAAACTCCGTCATGGCGAGGTCGGCTGCGTGGTCGATTCATTGTTTATTGAGGGGGAAACTACATCACAACTTAACTTACAGTTCAACCTAAACGGCTCATCGTTGTGGAGATAAGGAGAGTCGAACTCCTGACCTCTTCAATGCCATTGAAGCGCTCTACCAACTGAGCTATATCCCCATTTCAAAACCTGACTTGGCGGTTTAGCCCATCAGATTTTGAGGCGCAAAGATAGCAATTCTCGCTCAACTTGCAAATTTCTTTTTCGCGCTGAAACTTTCAATCCCTCATAGCGTTTTACTGACCGCGAGTCATTTTCTAACTCACGGTCATTTTCCATCTTAATTATCAACCGCACTATCGCACATAAACGATGAAAAGCACGTTTTTACTTTTTTCAGCCCTGCTTTTTAGCGGATTGCTGATGGCTCAACCGCGTACGCTTTCGGTCAGTGATGCCGTTAGGCTCGCGCTTCAAAACAACCGCGAGCTTATTGCCGCCAAGCTCGAGCGTGAAAAATCTGCCGAAGGGGTTCGTGAAGCCCGCGGGTTCGCCATGCCACAACTTTCGTTTGATTTTCAATATGGACATTCGTTTCGTCAAACGCAGTTTTTCCCAACGAACTTATTTCCGACGGGCGGCGGCATGGGCGGCGCATCACCGTTTGGCGGCGGCGGCGGAGCCGGATTTGCCGCGATTGAACTAAGCAACATCAATGCTTACACCGCCTCGCTCACGCTCCGACAGCCCATCTTCCGTCCACAAATTTTCACCGCCATTAGCGTCGCTGGCACAATTAAAAATCTCACTGAACAATCTTACCAAGCCACACGAACCGCTGTGATTACCGACGTCAAAAAATCTTACTACGACGTCCTAATCGCTCAAGCACAAGTCAAACTCATCGAACAAAGCATTGCACGAGGCGAACAAGCCTTGAACGATACACGCCTGCTTTACAAACAAGGACTTGCCGCCGACCTCGATACGCTTCGCGCTTTCGTCAATGTCGAGAACCTTCGCCCTTCCTTAATTAAAGCCCAAAGTCTTGTGGATATTGCGAAAACCGTCTTGAAGACTAAATTGAGCATGAGTGCCTCTGATGATTTCGTCTTAACCGATTCGCTTGTGTTCGACGGCAATCCCCCCATCTTGAACTTTGAGACAGCTTACAACGAAGCCCTCGCCAATCGTCCCGAAGTGAGCCAACTCAAATTGCAGATCGACGTCGCCGAAGCGCAATTAGCGGCAGAGATTGAGAACTTCTTGCCCACGCTTGACGCGCAAGCGCAATACCAACGGCTCACGCTTGCCAATAACTTTCAATTTGACCAATACAGTTGGGGCAATAATGTATCGGTAGGGTTGCAGCTCAGCGTTCCGCTTTCGCTTCCGTTCATTACGGGCAACTACACGCAGACCTCGGCGAAAGTCCAGCAAGCCAAACTTGAAAAAAAGAAGTCGGAAACGCTGTATGAAAATGTGCGGGAAAACATTCGAGCCGAAGTCAAAAACGCGCTTTCGACGATTGAAGAAGCCACCAAACGCTTGCAAGTTCAAGCTACAACGGTTCAAAGTGCGGAACGCTCTTACAACATCACCCGCCTGCGCCGCGCACAAGGCATTGGCTCGGCGTTGGAACTGACCGACGCCGAACTTGCGCTCACCCAAGCCAAAGGCAACTACTTACAAGCCGTCTATGACTATCTTGTTGCTAAAATCAATCTTGAAAAATCGCTCGGCAGAACGGCGAAACTTTACGCCGACCTTACGCCGACAAAGTAAGCACGAGACTACTCGCCGATGGTTTTCACGTCGTCGGAGCGAAAGACTTTCTTTTGGATTTCACGTGCGGTTTTGGTGTTGGCAAGTCCGCCCAACGCCGATTCTTTCAAGCGGGGCGACATCAGGTCGCCCACTTCTTTTGTCGCGAAAATCACTTCGTCGGGCGGAATGAGGCTTTTGACGCCTGCCAATGCGATTTGCGCCGAGGTAAAGGCATTTGCGACACCAATCGCGTTTCGAATGGCGCATGGCTCTTCGACCAAGCCTGCCACTGGGTCGCACACCAAGCCCATCGCGCCTTTGAGCGCAATGCCTGCCGCTTCGAACGTTTGCTCAATTGTTCCGCCCAAGAGATAAACAATTGTTGATGCCGCCATTGCCGCCGCGCTTCCCGTTTCGCCCATGCATCCGGCTTCGGAGCCAGCAAAGGAACTATTCTTGGCGAAAATCAATCCCACTGCGCCGCTCACCAATAAGCCTTCAATTAACTTTTCGCGCGTGATTTGATGTTCTTCGCGCATCGTTACCAGCGTTGCCGGCATAATGCCCGAAGAACCTGCCGTTGGCGCGGCAACAATTTTGCCCATACATGCATTGACTTCACTCACCGCCAACGCGCGTGCTACGGCTTTCTGCAACGGCAAACCCAAGGTTGAGACCTTTGACTCAAAGACGGCTTTCGCCCAATTTTTGAGCATGCCGCTTTTGGTTATCATCAATTGACGCAAGCCTTGCTCGACGGCTTGTTCCATGACGGTGAGCATTTTATCGAGCGTTGCGAAAATCACTTCGCGCGAACTGCGCCCTTGCGCAAGTTCATAATCTATCATGGCTTCGGGAATCGTGCAGTTCTTTTCGGCACAGTAGGCGATAATGTCGGAAAGTAGGTTAAAGCTTGGCATGGTTGTCATTACAATAACAGTTCTTTTGGTTGTTTTTTGGCTAACCGCATGCACAATTTCTCGGCGACGGCTCTGCCGCTCAATGCCGCACCTTCCATTGAGGCAAGATAATGTTGATACGTGTAATCGCCGCATAAAAAGAAATTCGCAATCGGCGAGGCTTGGTCGGGGCGGAATCGGTCAACATCTGGCACGGCTTTATAGACCGATTCGGGAATTTTCACCATCGTGGATTTGAGCAGTTTCGCCTCACGAACTTTCGGAAAGCGCGTTTCCAATTCCTTCATCACTTGGGCGACAATCACCTCGTTTGGCAGTTCCATCAAGTGATGCGCAGGCGCAAGCACAAGACTTAACACACTGCCGCCCGTCGCCGTCCCCTGTCCCGCTTGATAATCTTCTTTGCATGTAATTGAGACATCGGCGAAGGTCGCAAACGTTGTGCCGTGAGAGAACATCAAATTATCGGTATCGGTGATTTTTTTATCGAACCACAGTTGGCAATTTGCCACAGGACTGCCGACGAAGTGAAAGAGATTTTTGAAGTAATCATGTTTGAGCCACGCTTTTGGAATGAGCTTTTTGAACGAGTGCACGGGCAGGGCAGAAATGTAGGCGTCGGCTTCGATGCGTCTGCCGTCGGCAAGCACGGCGGCTTGGACGGTATCGTCGGGGTTGAGTTCAAAGCTTTTCAGGCGCGCGTTGTTTTCAATGGTTCCGCCTTTGTTCAAAATATATTGGCGCATGGGTTCAATCATCGAGTCGTTGGGATTGGCTTTGAAGAAGCCGAAACGAGCATCTTCGTAATTGCGTCCGAAGTAATTGAAAATGGTAATCATCGGGCGAGCGGAAATTACATTCGGCTCGATGAAGTTGAGCGCGAGCGAAATCGGTCGCCACAGGCGTTGGAGCGCGTTTTCGGTGATGCCGTGTCGCGCGTGCCACTCGGAATAGGTCATGTGGTCTTGTGAGCGAAAGTATTTTTCGTCTCCAAACAGAAGAAGCGGCAGAAGTCCGCGAATCAGCGAGAGTTTGTCGCGCCAAGTGATGACGTTCGTTTTTAAGCCGCCGACAAGTTCCGCGAGCGGACTCGGTAAGCCTTTTTGCTTTTCAAACGAAGTTTGTTTGCCGTCTTTTTCGGCATAAACAAGGGCGAGGTCTTTCCAGAGCACCGCGTCTTCTGCGCCGATATGTTTCAAGATGGATTGAAGTTCCTTGTAGCCGCCGAAAACGACGTGTAGCCCCGATTCAATCGAATCGCCGTCGGAATCTTTCCAGACGGAGACCTTTCCGCCCAACACCGAGCGTTTTTCGTAGAGCCTGACACCGTAGCCTTTATCCAAGAGATGAATCGCGGCTGTGAGCCCTGCGACGCCGCCGCCGAAAATTGCAATTTCCACAAGCGAGAATGGTTAGTTGTTAGTTGTTTAGGACTCCTCTCAAAAGCCGTTTTGACGGTCATTTCGTTTCGTTCAAGCGTTGAGAAATAAAAAGGGCGAGTTCATCACCCGCCCCGACTTTTCACTTTTAATTCTCAACTCTTCACTATTTGACCAGCATCATTTTCTTCGTTTGCGTGAACTTATCGGTTTGCAAGCGATAGAAATAGACGCCGCTTGAAAGGTTTTGCGCGTTGAAGTTTACGCTGTATTCGCCTGCGTCTTTGCGTTCATTGACGAGCGTGGCGACTTTGCGTCCGAGCATATCAAAGACTTCGAGTTTGACGTTGCTTGTTGCCGCCACTTGATAAATAATGCGCGTCGACGGGTTGAACGGGTTCGGATAGTTTTGCTCGAGCTTGTAAGTATAAACGCGCGGCACAAGTTGAGTTACTTCTACCGAAACCGTTTGCGGATAGTCGTGAATCGTGCCGTTGAAATCTACGGAACGCAAGGCATAGCGATAGGTTTTGCCGACTTCGACGCCGCGGTCGGTGTAAGTGTAGTTATGTGCTTCGCTTGTGGTGCCTTGTCCAACGAGGCTTTGTTCATTGCGATAGGTTGCAATGGTCAGCCATTCTTGCTCGACGCCATTGACAAGTTCGGCGCGACGCACTTCAAAACCAGCGTTGTCGGTTTCGCTGATGGTCGTCCAGCGCAATTCCACGCCTTGCGGAATGTTGCGCCCTGTGAACGCCGAGAGATTGACAGGAAGCGGGTTATCTCCACTATTCCCTCCAACGCCGAAGTCCGAAAAGCCAGTTAATCCTGTCGCGGTGAGAATGTTTCCAGAGCGCGTCGTCGGTAAAGCCACCCACGAACCGAAGCGGTTGGAGCGGCGAAGAATGTAGAGCCGGTCAGGATTATTCACACCCGGAATACCCGTAATGTCGATGGAAACGCTGTAGTCGATCGTTGCGGCAAGCGTTTGACCGTCGTAAGTAACAATCCACCATCTTGGCGCGGCGACGTTGGGCGTGAAGATAGAGCCGTCTTGGGTTGTCGCTGTTGTATTCGTTGCGTATTCCGTTGTCGCACTGCTTGTCGGTGCCGTATTGAAGCGCGAGAAGTAGAGGTTTCCGCCTGAGCCGCCAAAATTGGTGAAGGTAATCGTAAGACCAAACTGCGAGAACGTTCCATTTGCCGTCACATTTGAAGTCGCCAAATTCGACACGTCTTGAATCGTTACATCGGCAATCCATGCGTTGTTGCCAAACGCCGACGTTGCTCGGAATCCAATTAGCAAATCCGTCTGGCCTGCAAATTGCGACAAGTCGACGGTTTCATGCCGCCACTGCGATGCGGCGCTTGGCGTAAATTGCGCTGTAGCATTTGCCAATGTTGCCAGCGACGGCGTAGAGGTGCGCGATTTGTCATACAGCACCGGCGAGCCTGTGAGCCATGTTGCGCCGCCATCGGTAGAGACAACCACCTCAATGCGGTCGTTTTCCTCACCGTAACTGCGATAAGAGACATTGAAATTGAGCACGGGGTTCGTTGCGCCGCTGAGGCTAATGAGCGGCGTTCTCAAAATTTCAACGCGTCCCGCACCTGCATCAAAGAAATTCGCACGCACCGCACCGCCGGAAGAACCGTCGGGCAAGGTTACGTCAGATGTTGTAAGTCCAAAAATTGGGTTTGTTCCAACGGCATTCACCACTTGCACCGTCCAATCAGGGGCTGTGCCGTTGAGCGAAGCAAAATACGGTAACGGCAATGAGGTAGCCCCTGTGCCGCGAATCGCAAAGGTGAAGGGGTTATTATTGGCATCGTCATTCGCGATATTTACCGTTGCATTCTTCACGCCGTCAGTTGAGGGGTTGAAGGTAATTTGGAAGGTTGTGCTTCCTGATGGATTAACAGTACTTGCAGGTGGTGTGGTCACGGAAAATTCCGCCGCATCTGCGCCTGTAATGGTAACGCTTGAAATGTTCAGTGGGTCAACGCCGGTGTTGGTAATGGTGAAAGTTCTAACCACTGTGCCGGGAAGCGCGTTGGCGATTGGCGTTTCCGTTGGTTTCACGCTTATACGTGCGACGGATTCACCGCTGCCTGCTTCCGCAGACGGCACATTCTTTTCAAGCGGTCCGATTTCAGCGATTGGAACAGGATGGACGTTCGGGCTGGGACGCGCAGCATTCGTATTCACAAATCCAAAATCCGTGTGATTCGTCAGTGAAGGCGTTGTGCTTCCATTTGCAATCGGATTGCTATTACCGCTCACATTAATTTGCGGACCAGTGAGTGGTGTAACGGCAAAGTCATCGAACGCCCACCCTTGTCCACTCAAGGTACCATCAGAACCAAAGCGCAGACGAATAATCACTGAACTTTGTCCCGCAAGTCCTTCCAGCGTCTTGCGCACTAAGAGATAGCCAGCATCTGTTTTGCTCCACTTCGGCGGCGCAATGGAACCGCTTGCACTTGAGCTATTATACCAATTCAATGCCTGTGGGTCGGTCTCATTGGCTTGTAGCACGCCAAGTTTCGTCCAACTTGTGCCATTGTTTGTAGAATACTCAAACACGCCCGCGTCGTAATCTAGATCTGTAATGTGCATAAAGCCTCTGAACGAGACAATCGGGTCGACCGTGAGACTGCTCAAATCAAAGATTGGAGAAACAACGGCTGAATTTTGATTGTTTTGGTAGCCCGCCGTCAATCTAGTTACCCACGCTTGTGTGCCTGAATACGCCGAATTGATGTTCGCTTTTGCAGGCGTTCCGCGCACCCAGTCGTTCACAGTGCCTGACACGGCTTGCGAGAACCAACCGCCCGCACTTGCTTCAAAATTTTCGAAGTAAGGCGTGGTATTGGTTACCGAAATAATTGGCACGACTCCGACGCTAATCGTTGTCGTATCGTTTGCCGCGTCGCCATCGCCGGGATGGGCGGTAAAAACTTTAATGGTGTAAATTCCGGGTAAGGGTGGCGTAAAGGCATTTGCACCCGTGAAGGTAACCGTCGCACTTCCGCCGCTTGCGAGCGTTCCTGCTGAAACCGGTCCAACCGGTGTGCCATTATTGACGTTGTAGTAGACCTCATTGACCGTTTGTGGATTGGTGCCGAAGTTGAACACTGTCGCTGAAATATCCGTCGGAACACCTACGGGTATGATGGCTGAATTTGCGGGAGACACAACGCCTGTCGCGCCGACATCATTTGCTGGGGGTGATGGTGGATTAAATTGAAAAATAAGTCCGCTCGTCGGAAGCACCGTAGTTGTCAGCGACATTGTTGCAGTATTGACGGTGCCGGCTGTCGAGGCAGACCAATGGGTCGTTGTGGTGCGGTTGTTGAAGTCCGTATTGCCAGTGCCGCGAAGCCCGACTTGATAGGCTCGGTTTGTTGCGTCTTTCGTGAAGGCTCCATAATGAATTTCGATACGTCCATCCGCTTCGTGCAAACGGATTTGGAAGTTATAGTTATCCCCTGATACACCGTAATGTCTAAAATTTGACCACTGAACCACGCACTCTCGATTGGGTGCGGTGCCGATGGTTTGAATGCGCAATTCACCCGTTGCTAGCCCTTTCAAATCTCCGCCAAGTGCTGACACAATGCGGCTACCTGATGCACCCGTTGTGGAAATCGGTGTGTATGTCGCAGTAGCCGGAGGGGAGGTACCAAACCAGATAAAGCCGTTGGAGTTTACGCCCAGTGTGGTATAGGGTGTGCCATCATAAGTAAAGGTAAAGCCGATATATTGTCCAGGATAGTTATTGTCGTCGACACTAGTTCCCGTTCCTAAAACGGTGCCGCCTGTGATAGGCGTGTAAGTGCCTGTGGCTTGCGAGAAGGTATAGGCGGTGCTGACGAGGTTTGTTTGCGGCGTGCCGCCACCGATGGTGCGATTTTGTTCGGTTTGCACCGAGAGGTCCGCTTGCATCAATTCCCCGAGATAGGGGTTGAGCAAGTTATACTCTTCTTTGGAGAGCGTTTGGTTTTGTTTGTAACGCTCGAAGAGCGATTGAATCTGCGCAGGGGCTTTTTTGGATTGCGCCCAAAGCCCGTTTGTTGCAAACAAGGCGAAAAAGAAAAACAGTAATGTTTTCTTCATAGCAAGTGTAAGTTGATGTTGTTAGTAGAAGAAAGTGTAAAACGGAAATTTGAACTTGTATGTCTTTCGTTCAGACAAAGCCGAGACTGCATTTCGGGCGGCTTTGATGTTTTGTTGATAGTTCGGTAACAGTGCGATAATACAGAACCGCCCTTTTACTTCAAAATCGATACAAAAAATTTTTATCGGAACAAGGCTTTAATGCTTCCCCAAGTGCGGCGCGTGGTGGACGTTTGAAAGGCGACTTGGGTTTGCAGGTCGGTGGTGCCGCTGGCGGTTACGAGTTTGAGCGTATAGGTAAGGCGTTGTAAGGTGAGCGGCATGGGCGGTTCGTTGGGGTTTGAGGCATTGGCGTTGCGATTGCTAAACGACATATCGACAAATTCGTAGTTGCGGTTGTTGCCTTGGGGCAGGAGCGTGGTCAAGAGCAGAGGCGGGCTTTGGTCGCTTTGGCGATAGAGTTCGTAGCGAATGAGCGTGGCTTCATTTTGCGATGTCCAGCGGACATAGACGCGGTCGTTATCGGGAATGGCAATAAACCCGCTCACGATGCTCGTGGCAAGGAGCAACACGGGAAGGGTCAGTATCAGCAGGGCGAGAAGTGTTGTTTTGCGATGCGCCATTTGGGCAACGGTTATGTTTTTGCAGACAAATTAAATAAAGCCTTTGCAATGTCCAAACTGCCCCACATGCGTGGGGTCTGCATGTGAGTTGAGTTACTTCTTGAAGATGCTTCCCGCAATGGCGGTCACCAGTCCGCGCGGCACGAATCGGCTTGAACTGACCATCAGTTTGTTCATTGCGCCCGACACCACGACGGTTTCGCCGCCTTCGTATCCCTCGATGCAAGTTTTCACGACGTCTTCCGGCTTTTCAAGCGGAATCATCAATTTGGAGCGTTCATATTGGGCGTTGTCAAAAAAAGGCGTATCCGTTCCGCCCGGGCAAAGAGCCATGACTCTGACGCCTTTTTCTTTCAACTCAAAGGCAATGGCTTCGGAAAAGCTCAAGACGAAGGCTTTGGTTGCGGCATAGACCGCCATATTTGGCACGGGTTGGAACGCCGCCGTTGAGGCAACGTTGATAATGCCGCCCGACTTTCGCTCTGCAAATTTCGCCCCAAAGAGCCGCGAGAGTTTGACGAGCGTCAAGGTATTCAGCGTCATCATTTCTTCAAGCCGAGAGACGTCGTGCGATAAAAATTCGCCAATCATTCCGAACCCTGCATTGTTAATAAGCAACTCAATTTCCAAGTTTTGTTCGTCGCAGAATTGGACGACCTTTTCCGCGCTGTCGGGTTTGGAGAGGTCTTGCACGAAGACGTGCGCCGCGATGCCGTGCGTTTCGGAAAGGCGTTTGGCTAAGGCTTGAAGTTTCGCTTCGGAGCGGGCAACGAGCACGAGATTATGCTTGCGCTTGGCATATTCTTCGGCGAAGCATGTGCCGATGCCCGTCGATGCGCCCGTGATGAGTGTGGTCATGATGTTGAAATTGTGTTCGGTTAAAGTTAGAGCAACATGTTAGAGCAGAATCACGCCGTCGACTTTGGCGGCTTGCTCATAAATGGCGATGATTTCGGTCGAGGATTGCATTTCAAGTTCCGCCGTAATGCTGATGTAGTTGCCGTTGCGCGAGGGATTGACTTTGACGGGGTATCCTTCAAAGATGCTTCGCAGTTGCACCAATCCCGCAAGCGGCGCGATGAACTTGAACATAAAGGCAGTCGGATAGTCAAGCTTATCCAACTGTGTTTGCAGTTTTTCAAATGACGGCGTGTTCATTCTCTACTCCTTTACTCGGGTTTGCTGTTTCTGAAAGTAAAAATTCAAGGTAAGCAATTAGCGGAACATCATTCATGGCGCGTAAAGCAAAATGGCGCGTCTTTTTTTTTCGATTCCGACACGGCTTTCTTTGGCGGCGCGCAAAATTGCCTCTGGCGTTTTCCCTTGCTGAATCATCTCTCGCAATCGGTTTGTTCCGGCAAGTTTATCAAAGAAATTACTCTTCCAAACAACTTGCTTCGGATAAAGTTTATGGAGTGCCACAAGGAGCGAGACGGCGAGTTCGAAGGGTTTAACTTTTTCGCGTGCTGTGATGCGAAAGCGCACGCCGCCACACGCCTTGCCTTCAAGCTTTGGAGAAGCACTTTTGCCTTTTTGTGATGTTGGCGTAAAGGTTACGGCTTCAATTTCAACGCCCTGTTGCGCGCCGAGAGCCTCTTTAAGTTTCTTGCCGTCAATAAACGGTGCGCCGATTTGTTCAAACGGCAAGTCCGTGCCTCGCCCCTCGCTCACGTTTGTGCCTTCAAGCAAAACGGTTGCAGGATAAAGCATCATCGCCTCAACGGATTGAATGTTCGGCGACGGCGGCACAAAGCGCAATTTCCAAGTCGAGTCTTCATCGGCAAACTTATGCCTCGAGTAATTTTGCATTTTGACCACATGCAATTTCAACGCGGGCATTGCTTCTTGCTGTATCCACAAGGCGATTTCGCCAATCGTGAGCGCGTGTATGAACGGAACGGGGACTTGTCCAACAAATGACTTAAAGTTCTCGTCCAGCATCATGCCGTCGGCTTCAATGGGTGCAATCGGGTTTGGGCGGTCTAAGACGACGAATTCTTTTCCGCACTGCTCCGCCGTTTGCATGGCAAGATACATTGTAGAAATGTAGGTGTAGCAGCGTGTTCCGATGTCTTGAAGGTCGAAGACGATGGCGTCGATGTCGGCGAGCATTTCGGGCGTAGGCTGTTTGGTTTTACCGTAAAGCGAAATGACTTTGAGTCCATTTGAGAGCGCGGTGTCAGAAATGTTCCGACCGGCTTCATCGAGGATTTGGAATCCGTGTTCGGGTGCGAAGATGACTCGAGGCGACAGCGCGTGCTGTTCAAAGAGCGCGAGTGCAGATTTGCCTGTGGCATCGACGCTGGTCGCATTTGCAATGAGCGCGAGCCGCTTGTGTTTGAGAAGCGCGAAATCGGATTGCACGAGCACGTCAAGCCCCGTGCGCAGTTGCGCCGAACTTGTGCCGACATGCATCACCGCCAATACCATCAGCGCGAAAAAATGACCGAAATAATATCTCGTGCGTGCTTTCACGTCGCTTGTGGATTATCGTTAAGAAAAACAAGGTGCGATTTTTTCCAGACCGCCGATACATGCTTGCCCAGCACGATTTTTCTGCCCGATTGCGTCTGAAGCAACCCCGAAAGCCTTGACAAGACTTGCGCCGACGGCTCAACACCAAGTTTCATCAGCGCGCGCTTGAAGAGTTCTTTCTGCTCGAAAGTCGTCAATTTTTTGAGTGCCTTGACTTCAAAGGATTGTCCTTCAAACGATAAACCCTTGCGCTTCATCAATTTAGCGATGTGCGATTCAATAAATGCGTTCAGTTCAACGGCGTTTTCAGAAAGGCGCGAGAGATTTTGAAGGAGTTTATGCTCGAATCGCTCCTCGATGGTTGGAATGACGCGCAGGCGAATAAAGTTGCGGTCGTATTCATCGGAAAAGTTTGAATGGTCGGTTCGATACGGCGTTTTGGTTTGGCGCAGGTAGTCGCAGAGTTCCTCACGCGTGAAGTGAAGTATTGGGCGAATGATGAACTGGCGCCGTTCAGGAATGCCCGATAGCCCCAAGAGCGACGCGCCGCGAAAGAGATTGAACAAGAGCGTTTCGGCGTTGTCGTTTTGTTGGTGCGCAGTGGCAAGTTTGTTGAATGCGTGCGTTTGCATCAGCGATTCAAACCACGCATAGCGTAAGTCGCGCGCCGTTTGCTCAATGGAGGTTTTACAGACTTTTGCCGTGCGTTTGAGGTCAAATTTTTTCGTAAAAATCTTGATGCCAAGCGAGGCGCAGAGGGTTTTGCAGAACGATTCATCGGCGTCGCTTTCTTTTCCACGCAAGTTGAAATTGCAATGCGCGGCGGCAAGCGACATTTTCATAAACGGCTGAATGGCAACCAAGAGTTTGAGCAGGGCGACGGAATCCGAGCCGCCAGAGAGTGCTACTAAAACTGAATCGCCCGTTTCAATCAAGCGCTTTTTGGTGCAGTGTTCTAAAAATTTTTTCTCGAACGGACGCAATTTGGCTTTCATTGACACTTATCCAAGAGCCGTTGTCTCAAAGCCGGCAAGCGTTGAAGAAGAGTTTCAATGACTTGCTTGTGAATTTCGTTGACGGGTTGGAGGGCATCGATTTCGACGAAGCGATGGCGTTCTTCTTGCACGAGCGTTTTGTATCCCTCTCGCACACGCCGATAAAATTCCAATCCTGAACTTTCCATTCGATCGAGCGGCGTTTCGTTTTTTCCGAATGAAAGTGGAAGCGATTTTTCCGAAAACTTGCGCATCATGGCGTCTTCGGGAAGCAAATCCAAGTAGAACGTGAGCGTGGGCACAATGCCGAGCGAGGCGATTTGATTGACGGCGTGAATGGTTTCGAGGTTGATTCCGCGCCCGTAGCCTTGATAGGCGGTGGTGGAGTCGTAGAAGCGGTCGAGAATGACGATTTGATTTCGCTCGAGAGCCGGCTGAACCAGCACTCTGACGAGTTCGGCGCGACTTGCCGAAAACAGAAGCAGTTCGGTCACACTGCCGATTTCCGACTTGCTTTCTAAAAGTATCGCGCGAATTTCTTCCGAAAGCGGAACGCCGCCCGGCTCTCGCAACGCCAACACTTCCACGCCGTTTGCCTGCAAATACTGTTTGAGCAGTCGGATTTGCGTCGACTTGCCGCTTGCATCAATTCCTTCAAATGTGATTAACATTCGTGCTTTATTGCTTTTTCGTTCATCGGTCTTACGCTATCGTAGCGTTTAATCTATCCATAGCCACTTGGCAGTATTTTTCGCTAATATCAATGCCTAAAAAATTCCGATTCAATTTTTTTGCAACGAAGGTGGTTGTTCCTGCGCCGTTAAAAGGGTCAAGCACAATATCATTTTCAAATGAGAATAGTTTCAGCACTCTTGCCACTAACTCTTCTGGAAACATTGCGGGGTGTCCATACTCTTTCATTTTTCTTTCTGGTGCAATCTTCCACTCTGCCAACACCCATTTCTTAAATTCGCCCGCCGATATATCGGCGTGTTCAGGTTTTCCTTCTTTTTTGAGCGTTCCTTTGGCAAAAACTTCTAAAAATTCCCAAGTGTATTTCAGGTAGGGATTGCTTGGACTTTTCCAACTTCCCCACGCCGTATATTTGCAGTTATAGTTATTTTTTTCCCAAATAATTTCCCCTTTCCAGATGAGTTTTCTGCCAATAAAGTAGTTGCTAATCAAGTGATGGCTTGGAATATAGTCGGAAAAGAGCGGCTGAACATTCACAACAATTCTTCCGCCAAATTTCAGCACTCTGATACACTCGTCAAAAATGGCGAAGAGTTGATTGAAGTAGCTTTGCCAGTGGTGGTCGTCTTGATTGGAATTGTATTCTAATCCAAAATTGTAAGGCGGAGATGTAAAAATAATATCAATGCAGTTATCGGGGATTTTTTGTAAAACACTTTTGCTATCTCCGCAGATAATTTTGTTGAGGTATTCGTCTGGTAGAGCGTTGTTGGTTGTGGAAAAGGTGTGGTCTTGTGCGTAAAAAAATTGTTCTCTGTTCTGCTCTTTTTTCTTTCTTTCTTTTACTTTTCGCTCGTCATTATACCCGACATAAACTCTTTTATTTCCTTTAATTCCGTAACTTTTGATGCTGGCTATTTTATCCAAAATTTCTTTAAGAAGTTTCCCAGCCGCTGTATTTGCTAATCCATTTTGCGTGAGGGTTTCAATCTCGTTTTGAAAGATGCCGAAGTCTATACTTTTGAGATAGAGCGTTAATTGATGGTTTTTTATTTCACAGAGAACATCTTTTTCAGAGTATTTCTTGAACAGGCTACTAATTTTATTCCATTCGTTTTCAGACAGTTCGGGCTGATGAAATTCAAGGATTTTATAGTTTGCTTTTGCATCATTTTCGTGCATCGTGTGTTGCGATTAGGTATTTATCCAGTTGAGCAGTTCGAGCATTTTTTCATCTCGCGTGGGTTTCACATCATCGTTGAGCAACTCACGGACGATGTTGGCGATGTGTTGTGCCGAAGTTCCTCCGTTTTGAATGGGCATTAAGCGGCGCAGTTCGTTGATGTCAAATTCGGAATAGACTTCTTTCCCCAGTGCGAGTCCGACATACACCGTCGATGAAAAGCGAGTGATGAGCACGTCGCAATTAGCAATCATTTCTTCTGCGCTTCCAGAGGTGTAGACGAGTGCGCCGGGCGCGTATTTTTCGATTTCGCGTGTAGCGCGTTTGAAATTTTCGTTGGGGTGCAGTTTGAAAATCAGTTGCCGCCCATTGGCGATTTCAACGGCACGCCGAATGAAGGCTTTGCGATTTTCAAATTTGAGCGTCTCGCGCGAATCCGACGTGCAGACCAAAACGAAGTGCTTGTATGGAAAGTCATTTTGATAATACTTGACGCAATTATCGAAGTTCGGAATGCCAGTTACGCGGATTTTTTCGGGCTTGACACCTTTACGAATGAAGAGGTCGCGATAGCCTTCGCTGGCGACGCAGAAGACGTCGTAAAGGTCGCTCAATCCTGTTGTCGAAGTGCTGGCAATCCATCGCGGTAGAAACGGAAAGGCTTTAACCAAGTGATAGGCGAAATTTTCGGGGTCGGTCATGCCTTCTTGCACAAGCACGACTTTTTTATTGACGATGTTTTTCGGCACAACAAGGTCGGAGCAAGTTACAACAAGGTCATATTCATCGATATGCTTGCCTTGATAGTCGATGGCAAGGTCGTGGAGTTTCAAGTAGGCTAAACAGCGATTCACCATTCGATTGCATGCAACGGACATTTGGTCGATGTTGTAGCGGCGGAGCACGTCCAAGAGTCCGTCGCCGTAGAAGGGCGAGAACACGTGGTCATATTCAGGAAGGCATTTGGCGATTTGGTGCATCTGCGTGGTTTGATTGGTGGAGCCGCAAATGAAGAAAATCTTTTTTCGTGTCATATCGCTTATTTTAATCGTTGGTGAAACAAGGTTACGAGCCTGCGCTTGCTGGCTTTTGGCTCTCTTCAAACTCTGTTGCTTTTACGCCGCTAAGTGCCATTAAAATGTAACCTATTACAATCCAAATCAGTTCTTTTGAACGTTTTATCAAGACGAAGGCGACACCGACACTTTCTGCCTCGGGCACACCAAAGGATTTCAGGAAGAGCACATAGCCATAGTCTTGAACGCCCAATCCAGCGGGTAAAATAAACAACATTGCTCGAATAAGCGACATGGTCGTTTCCATGCACATCAGCGTGCCAAAAGGCAAGTTTACGCCTAAAAGCGTCAGAATCAAGAGCGAATCGATGGTCTCGAACATCCAGCCGGTAAAAAACATTGAAATCGCGAGTGCGATTTTACGCCGTTTGATGTTGTGAAATTGCTCAAAATGTGCGTCGGTTTCAATGAAATGTTTTTCTTTATCCAAGAGCCAATCGCGCAAGCGCGCAATGGGAATCGCCATCAGGAGTTGGTGAAGGCGTTGGGAAATTCCGCCGTAAAGAAAGAGAAGCGTTGCGCCGCCGAATATGGCAAACATCAGCACTGCCGCCGTCCACGCCAGCCATTCAAGTCCGCGAAAGCCAATCATTTGCTCCGAGACCAATCGCAACGCGCCGAATCCGAGCGACGCGCTCAATGCCAAGTAAAACCCGTGCGCTACGCCGAGCAAGCCTTTTTTGACGGCGACAATCGCAATGGCTTCGGTCGTCGCCATGCCCACGTTGCGTTTGAGCAAATACGGCTTTGCCGCTTCGGCAATCGCCGCGCCACCCGGCAGGCTCATCAGCATCGCTTCGGTGCAGAGCCGAATGTAGAGCAATCGCAAATACGGCACTTTTTGGCTGACGCTTTCAATCGTAATCTTCCACGCCAGAGAATCAAACACGCCGATGCACAAATACGGCAACAGCACCAACACAATCGGCGCCCCGATTTTGCTAATCAAACCAAACACTTTCTCAAACTCCACGTCTTTGAACAAATGCACAATCAGCAATGCGCCGACGACGACCGCCGTGATTTTGGAGAGGGTATCAATGGGGCTTCGTTTTTTTTCAGACATTTCGTTTTGAGCAAAAACGACTAATTTTGATGAAAGTTTTATAGCATATTTTACAACCCGTAACTGCCTTGGAACTTCAAGTTTTTGGAGCAATCTAGTTTTTGGAGCAATCTAAAATACCTGAAAATTTTCAAAATCTTTCCACACTTGCGTCATTTTCATTTTTTCATCATTGGTGGCGGCGCGGCGGGCATGTGCGCGGCACTCGGCGCGAGAGCCTTTTTGCGCGAGCATCACATTCCCGACTCGGCTTTCAAAATCGCTATTGCCGAGCGCAACCACCGACTCGGCATAAAAATCCGCATTTCAGGCGGCGGCAAATGCAACATCACCCACGCGGGTGAGATGACCGCCGTTCTCGCCGAAGGTTTCTTCCGCCAATCTGAACAACGCTTTCTCAAACCGTCTTTCTTTGAACTCTCTAACGAGACGGTGCTATCGTGGCTTCAGCGCAAAGGCGTTCAAACCCTGACGCGCGAAAACGGACGAATCTTTCCGCGCTCCGGCAAAGCCGACGATGTACTTCGGGTCTTTGAAGCATTGCTTTCTGAACACTCGATTGACGTGTTGTTGAACACGCATGTTCAGAGCGTCCGAAAGGAAAACGGCAGGTTCATCGCCGAAGTCGGGGGTACAGAAATTCAGTCAGAACATCTGCTCATTGCCACAGGCGGCGTTTCCTACTCGAAGACGGGCACGACGGGCGACGGACTGCGATTCGCTAAGCACTTCGGACACACCATCGTCACTCCCATTTCCGCACTCGCGCCCATTTACTTCACCCAAAAGCCGATAAGCAGTCTGATTGGCATTTCGCTTCGCAATGTTGAATTGATTGCAGAAAGTCCAACAAGCGTTTCCACGCGGCGGGGCGACGTGCTTATGACGCACTTGGGAATTTCAGGTCCTGCATGTCTCTCGATTTCGCGCGACGTCGCCGAAACCTTAACGACGGCACGCGTTTCGCTTTTCGTTGACTTCTTTCCCGATGAATCGGCAGAAGGGCTTGAACGGCAATTCATTTCGTTTCAGACGGAGCGGTCAGGACAATTTGTTCGGACGTTTTTTGAAGAGCGACTGCCCAATGCGATTGTTCCGCCACTCTTAGCACAAGCCGAAGTTCCGTTTGAGCAAAAATGGAACAACCTACCAAAGCCGATGCGCAGGAAATTGACGTCGATTTCGAAGAAATACTTTTTGGGCACTGTTAAAGAAGTGCCGATTGAGCGCGGCGAAGTTTCAGCGGGTGGCGTATCGCTTCGCGAAGTCAATCCGAAAACGATGCAGTCGCGGCTTGTTGCCAATCTCTTTTTTGCAGGCGAAGTGCTTGATGTAGCGGGCGAAGTCGGCGGTTTCAATTTGCAAGCGGCGTATTCAACGGGCTGGGTGGCAGGTACCAGCGTGGCTAAAGCACTTCTTGCCGAGTATAGGGCTCAACATATCGTCAGTTTTTCAACATAGGTCTCACAATGTCTGGCTTAAGCAACAAAGTTGTTTTGATTACGGGCGCAAGTTCTGGCATCGGCGAAGCGTGCGCGTGGGCATTTGCACGCGAAGGCGCGACGCTCGTCATTGGCGCACGCCGTTTAGAAAAGTTGACCTCGATTGCCGATAAAATTTCAACCGACCATCACGTTCCCGTTCTGCCGCTTCGGCTCGATGTAACCGACGCGGAAAGTTGTGAGCAGTTTATTTCACGCGCCATTGAAACGTTCGGGTGCATTGATGTGCTCGTCAATAATGCAGGTTTGGCGCGCGGACGCGATACGGTTGCCACGCTGCAAGAGTCAGACATGCGCGAGATGTTCGAGACAAACGTCTTTGCAGTGCTTCGGCTTACGCGGCTGGCGCTTGGCTCAATGCTGAAAGCCAATTCAGGACACATCATTAACATCGGAAGTGTAGCGGGATATGGCACATATGAAGGCGGCGCGTCGTATTGCGCCACAAAGTTCGGCGTGCGTGCCATCAGCGAAGCCTTGCGATTTGAATTGCTTGGGACTAATATCCGCGTCAGTTCCGTTTCGCCCGGGCTTGTAGAAACCGAGTTCAGTCTGACGCGCTTTCGCGGCGACAGAGAAAAAGCCCGGCGCGTTTATGAAGGCTACCAGCCGCTTAGGAGCGAAGACATTGCTGAGTGCGTCGTTTTTGCCGCCTCGCGTCCGCCCCACGTTGATGTTGAAGAAATGATTGTGCGCCCGATTCATCAAGCCGGCTTCAAAGTTCACCGTAAATCATCATGATGAAAAAAATTTTGTGTTTCTTCTTTGCCTGTTTGCTTTTTGTTGGGAGCATTCGGGCACAAATTCTCGGCGAATCGTCCCAAGAGTCGCGCCCGAAAGATGAAGGCTTTATGCCACTAACACTTCGCAGTTTTGAACTCGGCGGCTCACAGGCGCGATTTTCGCCCTCTGCCACCAACGACGGCGAAGTGCAGTATTTCCTCAATCGCTCGCTTCTTTCGTTTTTGCTCCGACAAGATAACTCTCTGCTCTTCTTTGATTACTCCAATCGCAAAGTCGACGGCGAAGAAGTTGGATTAAACGCTTTCGGCGCGAAGTTCGATTTTGAATTTCTGCTCGCCGACTATCGCAAATCCTTCAAACCGATGATTGCCATTTCAATTATCGCCGATTTGATTCAAGCCGACCGAAGAGGCAATATCGAGCGCGATAATCCGCGCTTAACATCGCTTTGTATCGGCGGCGGCGGCGGATTTAATTTCTCCAACCGCAAGATGATTTTTGTCGTCAAAGGTGAAGCCTTTGTCGGATTTGGAACGCAAGGTTTCAGCGCAGTCGCAGGCACAACGCGCGGAGTTCTCATCGATGCCGCTTTGCAATTTCCCAAACTCATCGGCTCTTACGGCTTGGCGTTCAGTTACCGATTGCGATACACTATTTCCGATTATTCAGAGAACCGATATGATTATCTTTTCAACATCAATAGCTTCACAGCGGGAATTTCATTCTAACCCTGTATTGAATTTTTAGAACCATGCGAAAGCAAGACATTCTCACCGAACTCGAAGAGGCGGCGAAAAAATTAGGCTACCGTGTTCGTTACGAAAAAGGGACTTTTATCGGCGGCGGTTGTCGCGTGCATCAAGATAAAATTTTGGTTGTCAATAAGTTTCTTCCTATTGAAGGCAAAATCGCGACGATTGCACGCACGCTCGGAGAAATCGGCGCGGAAGGTGTTTTCCTGACGCCCGAAGTGCGCAAAGCCGTCGAAGACGCCATGCACACCAGAGTTTCCGAAGTCCTGCCCGACTCTGACGACGCGCCTTGACGCAAAGCCGTCTCAACATGAGTTCAACTTGACTTCAACCAGATTTGACAAATGAAATTTGACCGATGAAAATTACGCTGCTTGGCACGGGCACTTCACAAGGCATTCCTGTTCCGATGTGCAACTGCAAGGTCTGTTCCTCTACCGACTTACGCGATAAGCGATTGCGTTGCTCCGCTTTTGTTGAAACCAATGGACTTTCGATTTTAATCGATACTTCCATTGACTTCCGCCAACAAATGTTGCGCGCCAACATCAAACGCATTGACACCGTGCTTCTGACCCACCATCACTTCGACCATCTTTTTGGATTGGACGACATTCGCGCCTACAGCACGGCACAACAGCATCTTATCAACCTTTACACGTGCCCGCAATCCGAAGCGGAAGTTTTAGCACGCTTCGGCTATGCATTCGATAAACCGGAGAATCTGAAATGGGGATTGCCCGCCTTGAAGATGCATGTGGTTCGCGAGTCGTTCAAACTCAATGAGTTGTTGGAAGTTGTGCCGATTGAAGTCGGACACGGCAGAATCAACATCTACGGCTGGCGCATTGGAAACTTCGCTTACCTAACCGATTGCAAAACGATTCCCGAATCGAGTTACGCCTTGCTGAACAACCTCGATGTGCTTGTGATTGATTGCCTTCGCTACACCGAACACCCAACGCACGCCTGCCTACACGAAACGCTTTCCTACATTGAGCGCATTCAGCCCAAACGCGCTTACCTCATTCACATGAGCCACGACATTTTGCACGCGGAACTGGAATCTAAACTTCCCGACCACATTCGCGTCGGCTACGACATGATGGAAATCATTGTCGACTAATCTCAATGTCCCTTGACGCCACTCCTCTGCCATTGTGCATTTTTCATTCGGTATGGATTCCAAGCGAGGCTTCCAAGCGTCTGATTTCGTCTCGCAAGTAGGCGGCTTTTTCGTATTCGGTTTTTTCCGACGCCGCGCTCATTTCGGCATACATTTGGGCGAGCATTTCCATTTTTTCTTCCTTCGTCATTTTTTGCATCACTTCGTTCAAGATGTTTTGCGGATTGATGCTTTGCACGTCCATTCGTCGCTGTTGGGTGCGTTGGGCGGAGTCGGCGACGCTGGTTGTGGTTTTGATTTGCTCAATGGATTTTTTAATCGTCTTTGGAGTAATGCCGTTGGCTTTGTTGTAATCGTCTTGCAATTTGCGACGGCGGGCGGTTTCTTCGATGACGGCTTTCATCGAGTCGGTGAGTTTATCGGCGTATAAAATCACGAGTCCGTTTTCGTTTCGCGCCGCTCTGCCTGAAATTTGAAAGAGCGATTTTTTATCGCGCAAGAAGCCTTCTTTATCGGCGTCCAAAATGGCGACGAGCGAGACTTCGGGCAGGTCAATGCCTTCTCGGAGCAAGTTGACGCCGACGAGCACGTCGAATTCATTCATGCGCAAGTCGCGCAGAATTTGAACGCGGTCGAGCGATTTGACTTCCGAGTGCAAGTATTGCGAGCGCACGCCGATTTTATCTAAGTAATCTTGCAAATCTTCCGACATGCGCTTCGTAAGCGTGAGCACCAGAATTTTTTCGCCAATGGCGGCGCGCTTGCGAATTTCTTCGAGCAGGTCGTCAATCTGACTTTTGACGGGACGAACCACGATTTCAGGGTCTAACAATCCCGTCGGGCGAATGACTTGCTCGACGACGACGCCGCCCGATTGGCGCAATTCAAAATCCGACGGCGTCGCGCTCACATAAATCGTTTGCGGAATCAAGGCTTCAAACTCTTCGTACTTGAGCGGGCGATTGTCTAACGCTGACGGCAAGCGAAACCCATGTTCAACCAACACCATCTTGCGTTGCCTATCGCCGGAATACATCGCGCGAATCTGAGGAAGGGTGACGTGCGATTCATCAACCACCAAGAGAAAATCTTTCGGAAAGTAATCGAGCAAACAATACGGACGCTCACCTTCTTTTCGTCCCGAAATATGGCGCGAGTAATTTTCAATGCCGGAGCAGTAGCCGAGTTCGCGCATCATTTCGATGTCGTATTTCGTGCGCTCTTCTAATCGTTGGGCTTCAACGAACTTGCCCTCGTCGCGGAGCACGTTGAGCCGCCAGACGAGTTCTTTTTGAATGTCGCGCATCGCCCGATGAAGGTTCTCCTCCATCGTTACGAATTGCTTGGCGGGAAAGAGCGTAATGGTATCGACGCGTTCGAGAATCGCGCCCGTCTTTACGTCAAAGATGGACAGCCTGTCAATTTCGTTGTCAAAAAACTCGACGCGAACACCGTATTCTTCGTAGGCGGGGTGAATATCGACGACGTCGCCGCGCACTCGAAATTTGCCCCGCGTAAATTCGACGTCGTTGCGCGTGTAGTGAATCTGAACAAGTTCATGAAGCAACTTCTGCCGCGTCTTGCGCTCGCCCGTGTTGATTTGAATGACTTGCGCCAGCCACTCTTCGGGCGACCCCAATCCATAAATGCACGAAACGGAACTGACGATAATGACGTCCTTACGTCCTGAAAGCAACGCCGATGTCGCCCGTAGCCGCAGGCGGTCGATTTCGTCGTTGATGCGAAAATCTTTGGCAATGTATTTATCGCTTGAAGGAATGTAGGCTTCGGGCTGATAGAAGTCGTAGTAACTGATGAAGTATTCGACGGCGTTGTTCGGGAAGAACTGTTTGAACTCGCCGTAGAGTTGCGCCGCGAGGGTTTTGTTGTGAGAAATGACGAGCGTCGGCTTTCCGACGTTGGCTATCACGTTGGAAATCGTAAAGGTTTTGCCTGAGCCGGTAACGCCCAGCAAGGTTTGGTATTTATCGCCGCGCAAGACGCCTTCGGTAAGCTCACCGATGGCTTTGGGTTGGTCGCCCGCCGGCTTGTAGTCGGAAACCAGTTGAAACGCTTTATCAAGAATCGGTCGCATCATCAGTTTGGTAAGGTGAACGAAATCTCAAAAAATAATGCAGGCGATTGACAATGGTATGTCAAGAGAAACATTTTTGATGAAATCACATTTGATTTTCTCCACATCAAATAAGTAGCACACCCATAATCTAAATGAATATGGCGTTTGGACTTCTTGTTCAAAAATATCTTTAAAAATTTCAATTAGGCTTCTGAATTCGGAGGCATCGGTTTCATTAAGTCTTTTTACTTTGCATTTTAATATCGTTTGTCGTTAGGTGGTCATGTAACTTTTTTGTGTTTGTGATTCTTCCCTTCGCTACGCTTTGTTCAGAAAAGTTACCTGACCGCACTTTCAGAAAGGAACGCCCGTTTGCGGCGTTTTTTGGTAGTGCTATAAAAACGTGTTCATCATTCAGCGTTAAAAGTGTCGTGCATTTTGTCCTGCAATTGTTCGTGCGGTTTTGTATCTTCACGCCCGCACGATTTCAACGAACATATAATCCATGACCAAATCCAAAGACGCACTCCACGAACTTTCCAAAAAACTCCCCAAAGAAAAACTTCTGCAAGCCAAGAAATTCGGCTTTTCCGATATTCAACTGGCACACATTTTCGGCGTTTCCCAGCACGAGATTCGCGCTTTGCGTGAAGCATGCGGCATCAAGCCCGTCTACAAAACCGTTGACACATGCGCCGCCGAATTTGACGCGCAAACCCCGTATCACTACTCCACTTACGCCGAAGAAAACGAATCCAAACCATCAAAGAAAAAAAAGGTTGTGATTTTGGGCGGCGGACCGAACCGAATCGGACAAGGCATTGAGTTCGACTACTGTTGCGTTCAAGCCGTCTTTGCTTTTCGCGAAGCAGGCTACGAAACCATCATGATTAACTGCAATCCCGAAACGGTTTCTACCGATTACGACATCGCCGATAAACTTTACTTCGAGCCGCTCACTTACGAAGACACCATGAACATTCTCGAGCTTGAAAAGCCCAACGGCATTGTCGTTAGTTTTGGTGGGCAAACTCCGTTGCGCCTTTCCAAATCGCTCGAAGAAGCGGGCGTTCACATTCTCGGCACGTCCAGCGAAGGCATTGATTTAGCCGAAGACCGCAAGAAGTTCGGCGCACTGCTCGATAAACTGGGCATTCCACACCCCGACTACGGCACTGCCACCACGCTTGATGAAGCGATGGCGATTGCCAAACGCATTGGCTATCCGATTCTGGTTCGCCCTTCTTACGTGCTCGGCGGCAGAGCCATGCAGACGATTTACAACGACGAATCGCTCGAGAACTACGTCAAACAAGCCCTTAACGTTTCTGATGAATATCCCCTGCTCATTGACCGCTTTTTGGAACACGCCAAAGAGTTCGATGTCGACGCACTTTCAGACGGTAAAGCGACGGTTGTCGCAGGCATTATGGAACACATTGAAGCGGCGGGCATTCACAGTGGCGATTCTACGTCGATTCTGCCGCCGATTAGCGTGCCGCCGTCTGTGATTAAAACGATGAAAAAATATACGCGCCAACTTGCCAAAGCCTTGAAGGTGGTTGGCTTGATGAACGTGCAGTTTGCCGTGCAAGGAAAGAAAGTTTATGTGTTGGAGGTCAATCCGCGCGCGTCGCGCACTGTGCCGTTTGTGTGCAAGTCGACTGGTATGCCGCTCGTGAAAGTGGCTTGCCGCCTCATGCTCGGCGAAACACTTTCAAAACTTAAATCAACCTACAACCTTCGAGATTGCGACGAGTTGAAACTCAAACACATCACCATCAAAGAGCCGGTGTTTCCCTTCGCGAAGTTTCTCAAATCGGGCGTTTATCTCGGTCCAGAGATGCGTTCAACGGGCGAGGTGATGAGTTTTGCGACGACTTTCGGCGAAGCCTTTGCCAAAGCGGCGTTGGCGGCAGGCAGTAAATTGCCCACAAGCGGGACGGTTTTCGTGAGCGTCAATGATGGCGATAAGAATATGCGCACCGTTTCCATCATGAAACGCTTTTACGATATGGGCTTCGACCTTATCGGCACAAGCGGCACGGCGAAGTTTTTGCAAGAACATGGCGTAGAATGCAAGCCCGTTTTCAAAGTCGGCGAAGGACGACCGAACATTTTCGATGTGATTATGCTGGGCAAGGTGCAGTTCGTTATCAATACGCCGCTGGGCGAAAAGTCTCGTTTTGATGAACAAGCGATTGGAACAGCGTCGGTGCTCTCTGGCGTCGCGTGGGTTACCACGATTGAAGGCGCAGAAGCCGCCGTCGCCGGCATCGAGCAACTTCGTAAATCCGACTTCGGCGTCAAATCGCTTCAAGCCTATTTGAATTACAAACCTAAAAAACAAGGAAGCTTGAAGCTTGACGGTTGAAAGTTGCCACCTACTTTCAACTCTTCATTATTCACTATTCATTATTCACTATTCATTACTGACGTGTCGCCGTTTAGAAAATTCATCTTTTTGCTTTCGGTTCTTGCGACGCTCTTATGCGTTGCAGCGGTCTTTCCACCCGCAGGGATTCCCGTAACGGAATCGTTCACGCTGTATTTTCCAACGGTGAAGGAAATCTTTTTGCCCAAAGAGAGTAAGCACAACTTAGCGGCAGAGAAAGTGATTGAAACGCTGAATCGCGACACCGCCGAAACCACCATTGAGCCCGTCAAAGATGATAAAATTGAATTTGTGATTGATAGCACCGACGCCACACGCCTGCACTACCCTGATAACAACAAAGCCGTTTTGTATCCGTTGTTTGAGCTGCTCGATAGCGTCAAAGCGCACGGCGGCTCGATTCGCATTTTGCATTACGGCGATTCGCAAATTGAAGAAGACCGCATGACGGGCGTCATTCGTGCACGCTTGCAACAAGAGTTCGGCGGTTCAGGTCCGGGCTTGATGTGCCCTGTGCCAGTTGCCGTGCCAATGTCGATGCAACACTCGTGGTCAGGCAACTTTGAGCGATATGTTGTTTTTGGAAATTATTGGGACCAAGCCGACCACAATCGCTACGGCGTGATGTGCGCGTTCAGCCGATACGACGGCAAATCGGCGTCGCTTTCGTTTAAGCAAGGACGTTTGTCGTTTGAGGTCAGTCGGCGCGTCGAGCGCGTCAAAATCCTGTATGGCTATGGCGAAAGTTTGGCGGAAGTCACGCTTATTGCAGACGGCGTCTCACAAGGCACGAAGTTGTTGCGTGCTTGGCGCGGCTTGCACAGCGTTGAATGGACGCTTGATTCCGCCGCAAAGGAACTCAAACTTCAATTCTCCGGCGAAAGCCCCGACCTCTACGCCGTCGCCCTTGATACCAAAAATGGCGTGTGCGTCGATAACATTCCCATTCGCGGTTCATCAGGATTGGATTTCACCAAGATTGATTCGGCTCTGTTAGCGGAAAGCATTCGCGAACTCAATGTCCGTGCCGTCATCTTGCAGTTCGGCGGCAATGTTGTGCCAGTGATTAAAGGTCAGAAAGATTTGGATTGGTATCGACAAGCCTTTGCCAAACAGCTCGCTGTGTTCAAAAACCTTGGGCTTCCGATTATTATGATTGGCTTGGCGGATATGTCCAAGAGTGAGCGCGGCGAGATGGTCAGTTATCCGGCGGTTTCACAAATTCGCGATGTTACGAAAGAGGAAGTGCATAAAGTCGGCGGTGTGTTTTGGGATATGTATGAAGCGATGGGCGGCGAGAACTCCATGCCCGAATTTGTCAGAGCCACGCCTCCATTAGCGATTGACGATTACATTCACTTCAATCGCGACGGCGCGGCGAAAATGGCGCGACTCTTCGTTAAATCGCTGATGAAAGATTACAACGAATACAAAACGCGAATGGAACTTAAATCCTTGCTCTCCAATGCCTCTACACCCTAACGCTCGATTTCTGCTTTGCTTTTTGCTCTCCGTGCTCGCGCTCTCCTGCGCGATTTCGCAAGAGCGCAAGATGCCGAAGTTCAATTTGGATTCCCTTCGCGCTCTGGATTCGCTCGCGATTCTCGATTCGCTTATCACGATTGATTCTGTGAGCATTGATGCAACCTCGGCGAAGATTGATTCCATTTACCCCTTCATTCGTTACAGCGAAAACAAACTGCAATTTTATGGAAACGACTTTGAGCAAAGCGGCTATGCACGCTTGTTCAGAGCGATGGAAGAAGTGAAGCGCGGCAAGAAAAAGAAAATCAACATTCTGCATATCGGTGGCTCGCATATTCAAGCCGATGTGTGGTCGGGCGAAACGCGCAAGTTGCTTCGCGAATGGTCGGGGCAAGAAGGCGAGCGCGGATTTATCTTTCCTCAAAAATTAGCCCGTAGCAACGGCTCGCCAAATTTTCTCGTCAATTACACCGGTTGGTGGTCGTATCACAAAAACATTCTGCCGAAGGTCAAATATCCGATTGGGCTGGCTGGTGTCGCCGCGGCAACGCACGACAGCCTCGCGCATCTTTCTATCACGCTCGTTGGCGAAACTCACGAAGCCTTTCCGTATCCGCAATATCACTTCACGCGCGCCAAAGTTTTTCACAACGCCGATAGTTCTTGCTTTGAACTTGCACTGGATACGGCGATTGCCCACAAAAAAACCACGAGCGAAGGCTGGGGCTACACAGAGTTTGTCTTCGAACAACCGCAAACACGGCTACCCTTGAAAATCTATAAATCTTCGCCCAATCAAGTGCAGTTTGTTTTGTTCGGTATCAGTTTGGAAAATGATGAGCCGGGATTCAGTTACACTGCCGTTGGCATTAACGGCGCAACGGTCAATGCGTTTCTGCACTGCTCTTTGTTGGAACTGCATTTGAAGACGCTCCAACCCGATTTAGTGATTCTCTCGCTTGGCGTCAATGATTCGCGTTACCAGCCGTTCAATGTTCAGGCTTACGAAAACAATTACGACAACCTTGTTCGGTTGATTAAATCGGCTTCGCCCAACGCAGCGATTTTATTCACGACCAATAGCGATAATTTCAAACGGCGTTGGACACAGAACCGCAATACGCTGATTGCTCGCGACGCGCTCATTCGCCTCGCCAAACGCCACAATGCGGCCGTGTGGGATTTGTTCAATGTGATGGGCGGATTAGGCTCGTTCAAACAGTGGCATAAGGCTCAACTTGCCAAAAAAGACCGCGTCCATTTCAACCGACAAGGTTATCGCTTGATTGGCAAACTGATGTTAGACGCGCTTATTGACAGTTACGAAACGCGCTTCAACACGCGCACCGCAAAACAATAACGATTGTTGATGGATTTTCTTTCGCAACTCGACTGGCAAACGCTCTTGCGCGACATTTTCAGTTACTCGCCAAGAGAGCCGATGATTTTCACGCGCCTTTACTTTTGGGGCTTTTTGCTCGTGGTGCTTCTCTTTTACGGGAGCGTTCATAACCGCCCTGCCTTGCGCAACGCCTATCTTTTTTTCGTCAGCTTCTTTTTCTATTACAAAACCGCTGGCTTGTTTTGCCTCGTCCTGCTCGTCTCGACCTACTTCAACTACTTGCTCGCGCTGTTGATGGACGAATGTCGGCGCAAGCCCAAGTGGGTGAATCGTGCGTTGCTCTCGCTTGGCGTCGGGCTGAATCTCTTCGTGCTTGCTTACTTCAAATACGCTTACTTTTTCACCGAAAACTACAACGCCTTGATGAAGACGGACTACCAAGTCTTCAACCACTTTGCACATTGGGCGAATAGTTTTTTCGGAACGCATCTCGATGTCGATAAAATCGTTCTGCCGATTGGGCTCTCGTTTTACACGTTTCAAAAAATCGGATACTTGGTCGATGTCAAGCGTGGCGATGTCAAACCCATCGTGAGTTTTCTCGATTTCAGTTTCTTCGTGTTTTTCTTTCCGCAACTTGTCGCCGGTCCGATTCTTCGCGCGGCGCAATTTTTTCCGCAACTCTATCGCCCGCTTCCCAATACCAATCGCGACTTCGGCACTGCTGTGTTTTGGATTCTCAAAGGGTTGATAAAAAAAATGTTCATTTCCGATTACATCTCCGTCAATTATCTGGATAGAGTGTTTGCGAACCCTTGGGCATACACGGGCTTTGAAAATCTTGTGGCGTGCTACGGCTATTCGCTTCAAGTCTATTGCGACTTTTCAGGCTACACGGATATTGCCATTGGCGTCTCGCTCTTGCTGGGTTTTTCACTGCCCGCCAATTTCAACGAACCGCATAAAGCCCAAAACCCCGCTGACTTCTGGCGACGCTGGCATATTTCACTTTCAAATTGGCTTCGCGATTACCTCTACATTCCGCTCGGCGGCAATCGGCACGGCGAGTTTCGCACAAACTTGAATTTGATGATAACGATGCTTTTGGGCGGCTTCTGGCACGGAGCAAGTTGGAACTTCGTCATCTGGGGCGGATTAAACGGACTCGGATTGCTCTTCTATCGCTACTGGCGGCGGATCAGTCCGATTAAAGACAATCACACCGTCCCTGTTGTGATTTTTTCCGTCGCACTCACTTTTACCTTCATCAGTTTCACGCGCATTTTCTTCCGCTCACCCTCGTTTGAACACGCGCTCGGCATGATTGAAAAAATTTCAAGCGGACTTTCGCTGGAGCTTGTGCCGAACATCCTCTCGGGCTACGCGCTTCCGTTCAGCGTCATGCTCTTCGGCTTCTTCGTGCAATGGATGCCGACGGCGTGGAAAGAAACCGCAAAAGACACTTTTATTTTGATGCCCGCGCCGCTGAAAGTGGCGGTTTGCTCGCTCGTTGCCTTTATCGTCTATCAAGCCGTTTCCGCCGACTTCCAGCCCTTTATTTACTTTCAGTTTTAGATGCTTTCCATTTTAGAATCGCAACGCCCACAACCTCACCTGTCGGCTGGCGCAGACGTCCTTCTCCTTTTAAGGAGAGGGTTAGGGTGAGGTCATAGAACACGGATAAGACAGATGAGACGGGCACTCACAGATAATCCCTTCGCAAATCCACATTCCGCAATCCGCAATCCGAAATCCGAAAATCCGTTCAATCGGTGTTTTCGCTTGAAGTTCCCTCTCCTTTTAAGGAAAGCGTCAGGGGTGAGGTCAAATTGAAACCCAAGTTGCGGGTTAGTTTTGAAAAAAGCGTAAAAAATAGCAATTCCCGCCAAGAGGTCTGCCAGCCAAAACTTGACGGGAATTATGATAAAATTATCGCCATTTACACGCTTTTAGATGTTATTCTCAAAGTTCGCCTTAGAGCGACGGATTGGCTTGTGCCGCAAGCGTTTTCAGGCGGTCGTCTTCACGGCGTTCTTGATGGCGTCGTTCTTCTTGGTGTGAATCGAGACTGCTGGTGCGTTTTTCGTAGGCGTCAATGATGTCGCGAACCAAGCGATGGCGCACGACGTCGGATTTATCGAGATAAACAAAAGAAATGCCTTGAATGCCGCCGAGCAGTTTTGGGGCATCGGATAAGCCCGATTCGGATTTTTTCGGCAAATCAATCTGCGTGGCGTCGCCGGTGATGATGGCTTTGGAATACATACCGAGCCGCGTGAGGCACATTTTCATTTGCATGTTCGTTGCGTTTTGCGCCTCGTCGAGAATGATGAAGGCGTTGTTGAGCGTGCGTCCGCGCATGTAGGCGAGCGGCACGACTTCAATCACCTTTTTTTCCATATACTCTTTGAGTTTTTCGGGCGTGAGCATGTCGGAAAGCGCGTCGTAGAGCGGGCGCAAATAGGGGTCGATTTTTTGTTGTAAATCGCCGGGCAAAAATCCCAAACTTTCACCGGCTTCAACCGCTGGGCGCGCAAGCACCACCCGTTGAACTTGTTTGGCTTTGAGTGCGGCGACGGCGATAGCAACGGCTGTGTAAGTTTTGCCCGTTCCCGCAGGACCAATGGCGAACACAATATCGTTGCGTTTGGATTCATAGACCATGCGCTTTTGTCCCGGCGTTTTAGCACGCACGGCGTCGTTTTTGGTTACAACAATCACATCGCCTTCGCCTTCAATCAACTCTTTTGCTTCTCTCGTTGGCGTCGGGCGTGTTTCTCCAATCGTGGAAAGGCGAATGACGGCTTCCACGTCGCGCACTTGCAATTCGCCGTTGCGATTGACGAGCGTGAGCAGTTCATAAAAAATCTTCTCAACGCGCACGACATCGGCTTCTTCGCCGCGCAAAGTAACATCATTGCCGCGTGCAATGATGCTCACCTCGCTGAACTCCGATTCAATGCGTTTGAGGAATGCGTCTTGCGCGCCGAAAATCAGCATCGGCTCTGCACCTTTGAGCGAAAACTTTCTCTCTTGTTCCAAATTGGTCGTCGGTTAAGTGGTTGTTGATAGAAGAATTTCAGAGACATGCGCTTCGCCGCGAAGGGCGACGGCTTCAAGCCCGAAAAGCGTCCCAGCAAACGCGCGTCGCGCACCGTGCATTAAACTTTCTTGTGCAAATTTTTCTCTCTCGTCTTTATCACTGCTGTGCATTTCGTCAATGAAAAAAAGCATGTCGGCGTGTATTTCGGAAGCAAGCCGAGAGGCAATCATGTCGGCGGGAATGAAACTCAATCGTCCGTCTTTGGTTTTCGTTATCGGCGCGAGAATCGGAACTGTGTGTTGAGCAAATTGTTTCTCCAAAACTTCTTTCTTAACTGCTGTAATTCTACCTATCCGTTCATGTGGCGATTGTTCGGTTTGAATCAAGCCTAAATGGTGCGCGTTCATCTGCAACGCGGGAATAAGTTCTTCGGAGAGTTTCGAGGTGAAGACTTTGCCAAGTTGGACGAGCGAGTCGGCGTAGCGTTCAAGGTCGGCTTGTGAAGGCGCGTCAGGAAAGGGCTTTTGGGTTTGGCGCTCATACTGAAAGCGCGCATCGTGAATGACGGCGAGATGAAAGCGCGACGCTAATTTTTTAACATCGGCTTTCAAACGATTGAACGAAAGGGCATCGTCTAAATCTTTTCCGACAACCGATAAGACGAGGGTTTGCATCAGAAAAAGTTAAGTCGTTAATCTTAATCGTTGTAGCATAATCGTTGAGGCGCGGAACGCATGAGTGATCAAGCGTGTGCGGTCAGTTCCGTCGCCGTTAAATCCTGCGACGTGAGTTCTTGTGGCTCTTTGAGCAAATGCGATTGAACATAATCAAATACACTTTCTTCAAGCGAGCGAAACTGAATCGGACAGCCGACGGAAGCAAGTTTCGTCATGTCGGCTTCGGTAAAGTATTGATACTTGCCGCGCAGATGTTCAGGCATTGGAATATACTCAATACTAATGGGCTTTTGCATCGCGTTGAAGGTTGCTGTTACTAAATCTTTGAAACTTCTTGCTTTGCCCGTGCCAAGATTGAAAATGCCGTTGACCGCGTGATGGTTCAACAGCCAATACATCACTTCTACGCAATCTTTGACATAGACGAAGTCGCGCATCTGTTCGCCATCGTTGAATCCCTCTTTGTGAGACTTGAAGAGTTTGACGCTTCCCGATTCTAAAATTTGGTTGAACGCTTTATAGACGACGCTCGCCATGTCGCCTTTTTGGTATTCATTCGGACCGAAGACGTTGAAGAATTTGAGTCCGACGATTTTATCAAGAAGGTGATGGTGGTATGCCCAGAGGTCAAAAAGGTGTTTGGAGTAGCCGTAGGCGTTGAGCGGACGGAGTTTGAGCATCGTCGCCTCGTCGTCCTTGTAGCCGTGTTCGCCGTTGCCGTAGGTGGCGGCACTTGAAGCGTAAATGAATCGAATGCCGCGTTGAACGCAATAAGTAGCGAGGTCTTTGGTGTAAGCGTAGTTGTTCTCCATCAAGCCTTCAACGTCGCGCTCGGTGGTTGAGCTATTGGCGCCGAGATGAATGATGGCTTCGAGGCGAGGCAGTTTTTCGTCGAGTAATTTTTGAAGGAAGAGGGTTTTGTGAATGTAGTCGGCGAAGCGAAGCCCGACGAGGTTTTTCCATTTTTCGGTTGAGCCGAGTTCATCAACAATCAAAACATCTGTCGTGCCAATTTGGTTGAGTTTCCAGAGCATCGCGCTTCCGATGAAACCTGCTCCGCCTGTAATAACAATCATGCCGTTGCAAGAAGATTTATGGTTAGAAAGCAAATATGTTGAAAGGAGCGGAATGCGAATCCGCCCCTTGCATATTAGTATTTGCGTTCTTTGGGAACAAATTTTTCGCGGTATTCCCAATCGCGCTCGGCGAGCGACATATTCACGGGCTTATATTTGACTTCGCTGTGTCCGCCTTCGTCGACGAGGCAGAGCGTATGTTTCATGAAGTTGGCGTCGTCGCGTTTTGGATAGTCTTCATGGGCGTGTGCGCCGCGCGATTCTTTGCGGTGGTATGCGCCTTCAATGATGGTTTGCGAATAGTCAATCATGAATTCCAGTTCAATGGCATCGAGCAAATCGGTGTTGAACTCTTTGCCTTTGTCTTGAACGACGGCGTTTTTAGCGCGCTCGCGAAGCGACTTAATCTCGCGGCACGCGCTTGCTAAAAGTTCTTCGGTGCGGAAGACGGAGACTTTATCCATCATCATTTGTTGCAAGTCTTCGCGGATTTTTGCGACAGGTTCGCCTTTGGTGCGAGAAAGAATGCTGCTGATTTTCTCGCGCACTTTTTTATCCGCGTCTTTTTGGACGGGCATTTTGCCTTTGGTTTCGCGGACGAACTGGACGATGTCTTTGCCCGCTCGGCGTCCGAAGACGATAAGGTCGAGGAGAGAATTGGTGCCGAGACGATTCGCGCCGTGAACCGAGACGCATGCACATTCGCCCGCCGCCCAAAAGCCGACCTTGACCGTGTTTTTTTCATCAACAACGACGCGACCGTCGACATTTGTTGGAATGCCGCCCATCGCATAGTGGCAAGTTGGCTGAACGGGAATTGGGTGTTTAGAAGGGTCGACGCCGAGATAAATTTTCGCGAAGGTTGAAATTTCAGGAAGTTTGGTCTCGATTTGTTTAAGCGAAAGGTGTGTAAGGTCAAGGTTGATATAATCTTTCGTTGTGCCAACCCCGCGACCTTCGCGCACTTCTTGATACATGCATCGAGAAATCATGTCGCGTGGCGCGAGGTCTTTGACGGTCGGCGCGTAGCGTTCCATAAAGCGTTCGCCGCTGGCGTTGCGCAAGACGCCGCCTTCGCCGCGTGCGCCTTCGGTTACGAGGATTCCTAATCGATACAAGCCCGTCGGGTGAAACTGAACGAACTCCATATCTTCAAGCGGAATGCCGTGTTGCATTACGATTCCAAGCCCGTCGCCCGTGTTGGCGTGTGCGTTGGAAGTGGTTTTGTAAGCGCGTCCGAATCCGCCGGTGGCGAACATCACCGCTTTGGAATTGAAGACGTTAATATCACCCGTGCGAATGTTGTAAGTAACGACGCCGCAAACGACACCTTCCGTTTCACAAATATCCAAGACTTGATACTCATTATAGAATCGGACTTTGCGCTTGATGCACTGTTCGTAGAGCGTGTGCAGGCACACGTGCCCCGTTCTATCGGCGGCGTAGCACGCGCGGCGCACCGGTGCTTCGCCGAAGTTGCGCGTATGCCCGCCAAACGGACGTTGTGCGATTTTGCCTTCTTTGGTGCGCGAGAACGGCACGCCGAAATGCTCCATTTCAATAATGGCGCGCGGCGCGTCGTTGCACATCACTTCAATCGCGTCTTGGTCTCCCAAATAATCTGCGCCCTTGACGGTATCAAATGCGTGCCAGAGTGGATAATCTTCTTCTTCGTTTCCCAACGCCGCACAAATTCCGCCTTGCGCTGCACCACTGTGAGAGCGAAGTGGGTGCAATTTGGAAATCACCGCAACATCGCAATACTCGGCGGCTTCGACGGCGGCGCGCAACCCTGCCAACCCTGCGCCGACAATAATAACATCGTGATTGATAACAGACATAATGCGTTACTGCTGTTTAAGTTTGATTGAATACAATTTGAAAAATCGTCAAAGTGATACTTGCCCAACACGTCCTCTCGCCCTTTTGGTTTCCTTGCTCGGAAATCACGGCAAGAGATGGCTTAAACTGAAACTCGGCGGATTGTATGGTCCTGCCGTCAATACCGTTTGCGTGCCGACGACGAACAGCGAAATCGCCAATACCCAACAAACGGCGACAAGCGTGAGCTTCACGCCTTTGTTCTTGGCGTAGTCGTCGATGATGTTCAGCATGCCGTTAAATCCGTGATACAATCCGAAAATCAAAAACAGCATATCGAAGACTTTCCAGAGCGGATTGGAAAGTCGCTTGGTTACCTTTTCGTAAGTGATGATGTGTTCGCCGAACTTCGGGTCGGAAATCAATCCTTCCTCAACGGCTTTGCGGTAGTCAGGATTTTTGGCGGCGTAGGCTTCACGAATGGCGAGATACTCTTGCTCATCAGCAAGGTAATCGGTGGGCATGTGTTGAACCCAAAAGTGACCAATCAGCGTGGCGAGCAACACAATCCCTGAAATGCGTTGCATAAACCAGCCAAACGCGCCACTTCTCTTTGCACTTCTATCAGACATTTGAAAACTCCTTTGTTTGAACTTACTTGATGAACGGTGTAATGAAATACGGCGCGAGAATCGGATAGCCGCCAAGCAAAATAATCAACGCCGAAAGCGCGAGCGTGGCATAAAACATCTTCTTTTGCTTCGGCGACCAGCCCAAGAAATCCACCATCACAATTCTAAATCCGTTGATGGAGTGATACGTAACAATCGCGAGTAAAGCGAACTCGCCAATTTTGAAGAGCGGACTGCGGTAGGTCGACATCAGCGCGTCGAATTGCACGGGGTCGTAGAGTGCGCGAAGTCCAAAGACGTGAATCGTCAGATAAATCACCATGCCGATGCCGCTTCCTCGATGCAATATCCACGCCCACATGCCCGTGCGCCAGTTGTATGAAAGAATGCGCTGAACGGCGTTTTGAAATGTGGCGACGTAAGGGAGCTTTGCGGCGGTTTTGGGATTTTCAATCGGAGACATACTGCTTACTTCCTTTCGTTTATGTCGGTTAAAATTGCAGTGAAGATAACATTTTGAATCAAACAAGTGAAAAGACTTGTGCAACTCGCACTTTCTCACTAATCTTGCGGCTCATTTTTTTCCATCGTTCAATGAAAAAAACACTGGCTCTACTTTTTGGTGGACGAAGCGGCGAACATGAAATTTCAATCATTTCCGCGCGCTCCGTCGCCGCCGCCGTCAATCTCAAACAATTCAATTTACTTCCCATCTACATCACGCGCGAGGGCAAGTGGCTCGGCGAAGCGGCTTCTCGCTCCGTGCTTGAAAAAAACTACGAAGCCTTGATAAAAAATCCAGAGGCACTCGCAAAAGAAAAAGCCCGCGTCGCAAAACTCAAAGGCACGTTCAAGTTCGATTTCTCCAAAATCGACATCGTCTTTCCCGTTCTGCACGGCACATTCGGCGAAGATGGCACGGCGCAAGGCTTGCTTGAAATGATGAATGTGCCCTACGTGGGAAACGGTGTGCTGGCGTCCGCGCTCACGATGGATAAAGCAACGGCAAAAGCCACGTTCAAAGACGCAGGATTGAATGTTGTGAGTTATGTTGTTGGATTTCGTGATGAAGTGGAATCAAACCTGAACGCTATCGTGAAGCGGTGCGAAAAAGCCCTAACCTATCCGATGTTCGTCAAGCCTGCGAACTTGGGCTCGTCGGTTGGAATTTCAAAAGCCAAGAATCGTGCAGGACTTATCGACGCGCTCAAACTCGCCGCCAATTACGATAGAAAAATTTTGATAGAGCAAGGATTGTCGGTGAGAGAATTGGAAATCGGCGTGTTGGGAAATCGCGAGGTGCAAGTTTCCGTTGTAGGTGAAATTGTGCCGTGCAACGAATTTTATGATTACGAAGCCAAATACGTCAAAGGCGATTCCAAGCTGTTCATTCCTGCGCAGTTGCCGAAGCGCATCAGCGACGCCGTTCAGAAGCAAGCCGTCATCGCCTTCAAAGCAACAGGCTGCGAGGGCATGGCGCGCATTGACTTCTTCTTGGAAAAAGAGACCCACAAACTCTTCATCAACGAAATCAACACGATTCCCGGCTTTACGTCCATCAGCATGTATCCAAAAATGTTTTTAGCGGCGGGCGTGTCGTATCCAGAACTCATTTCACGATTGATTGAACTTGCCTTTGAACGCTTCAAGGAGCGAAGTCGGAATCGCGTGGCGTAATTGTACGCTTCACAGGTTGAACGCAAACTTGACCGCCTCGCTGGCAAATTCAAGCATGCCTGTTGGAAAAATTCCAAGCAGAAAAACGAGAAGGGCAATGAAAATCAGCGTAGGTGTCAGTTTAACTCCATCAAATTGACGCTCCGACTGCGCTTCGCGCATGAACATGAAAATCACGACGCGCAAGTAGTAATACGCCGAAACCGCACTCGCCAATACGCCGACCACCGCCAGCCACGAGAATCCGCTTTCAACAGCGGCGGCGAAGAGTTTATACTTTCCGATAAATCCTCCAAACGGCGGAATGCCCGTCAGCGAGAGCATAAAGAGTGCCATCACGCCCGCAAGAAGCGGCTTTTCTTTGAACAAGCCTGCATAATCCGACGCGCTGGTGAAGGCTCGATGCTGTTCAACGAGCGCAATCACGCCGAATGCGCCGATGTTCATCAGCGAATAAACGAGTGCGTAGTAAAGCACTGCGCTGTATCCCGCATCGCTTCCGGCGACAATGCCCACGAGCATGTAGCCCGCGTGTGCTATTGAAGAGAACGCCAGCATTCGCTTCAAGTTATCCTGTGAAAGTGCCGCCACATTGCCAATCACCATCGTGAGCACGGCAATCGTTGAAAGCACCAGCGTCCAATTTCCGTTGTTCTCCGTTTGAGATGAAACGTTCAGCACAACGGTAATCAAGGCGGTGAATGCCGCCGCTTTTGAGCCGGTCGACATCAGCGCGGTTGAGGGTGTTGGTGCGCCTTCATACACGTCGGGCGTCCATTGATGAAACGGCACGGCTGAAATCTTGAAGAAAAATCCAACCATCATCAGCGAAAGCCCCACCCAAAAGAGCGAGGTTGCGCCGTTTTCTTGCAAGTAGATTCCGATTTTGAACAGCGTCATCTCGCCCGTTGCGCCGTAGATGAGCGAAATGCCGTAAAGAAAAAATCCCGACGAAAACGCGCCTAAAAGAAAATACTTCATCGCCGCTTCGTTGGCGCGAAGGTCTTTGCGCATAATTCCTGCCAGCACATAGAGCGCGATGGACATAATTTCCAGCCCGATAAACAGCACTGCCATGTGCGCCGCGCACGCCATCACCATCATGCCCAGCGTCGCAATAAACACGATGATGTAGTATTCGCCGAAGTGAATGTTCTCTTTGGCGAGATAACCCTGCGAGAGCGTTATCACGAACAAGCCAGAAAGCGCGAAAACGAAATTGGCAAATTGTGAATACGGCGACAGTCTAAGCATTTCGCCAAACGCGTATCCCTGTTCGCTCGACAACAGCGAGAAGATAATTAGGGTCAAAAACCCAATGCTCGTCAGCGAAAAGGTCAGTTGCGAGCGTTTGAGCGTCGCTTCAATGACGATGAGAAAAACCGCCCAAAGCGTGGCGAAGCTTAAGGGAAGCGCGAGAAATAAATCGTGAAGTGCCATATAACGCCTTGACTTGAAAAGGTTACTACTTAATGGAAAGCGACGACGTTTGTTGAACTTTTTCAATCACGCTCGCCGTGCTTTTTTCAGAGAGTTTCAAAAACGGATTCGGTGCAACGCCAATCCAGACCATCAATATCACAAACACGACTGCAACTGTGCTTTCGCGAAGGTTCAAATCCGAAATGCGTCGATGCTCATCGCTCGTTAATTCTCCCAAGAACACTTTTTGAAACATCGGAAGCATATAAGCGGCGGAAAGAATCACGCCGATTGCGCCCAACACGGCGAAAGTTCCGTTCTGCAAAATCGGCGACTTGAACGCGCCGGCAAGAATCAAAAACTCTCCCACAAATCCGTTCAATCCCGGAAGCCCGACCGACGAGAGCATGGCAATCGTGAAGAACATCGCGCCAAGCGGCATCACTTTTTTCAGACCGCCATAATCCGAAAGCCTATCGCTCTTGCGGCGTTCATACAAAAATCCGACCAGCATAAAGAGCAGTCCCGTTGAAAGTCCGTGATTGACCATTTGCAAAATCGCGCCTTGCATGGCTTCTTCGGTGAAGGCGAAAATGCCGAGCGTTAAAAATCCCAAGTGGCTGATGGAAGAATACGCCAGCACGCGGCGCATTTCTTTTTGAGCGAGCGCAATCGCCGCGCCGTAAATGATGGAGATGATTGAAAGCACCACAATCAGCGTTGAAAAATACGCCGACGCCTGCGGAAACAAGCCCACATTGAAGCGAATCAAGGCATATGTCGCCATTTTGAGCAAGACGCCTGTAACGACCGCAGAAACGGGCGACTCGGCATACACTTCTGGCAACCACGTGTGAAGCGGAAAGAGCGGGGCTTTGGCAAGAAATCCAATCGCAAAGAGCCAGAACAAAATCGCTTGAATCGAGAACGGCAAATCCAGCATCATGAGCTTTTGATAATCCGTCGTGAACACACCACTGTTGAGGTCTGCGCCGCGAATGCCGATGTAGATAATCCCAACCAGCATGACGAGCGAGGCGGTCAGCATATAGACGAAAAACTTTGTCGCCGCAAACGTGCGATTTGCTCCGCCCCAAATGCCGATGAGAAAATACATCGGTATCAGCATCGCTTCCCAAAAGATGTAGTAGAGGAAAAGATCGAGCGCAGAAAAAATGCCGAGAACGCACGTTTCAAGCATGAGCAAAAAGAAAAGGTGCTCGTTCACATTTGTTTGAACGCTCGTCCAAGTCCCCAAAATCACCAACGGGAAAACCAACGTGCTGAACAGAAAAAGCAGAATCGATAAGCCATCGAGTCCAACCACATATTTCACGTCCGTTTCCTCGCCCAGCCAATTTTCAAGTGCGACATGCCGAAACTGAATGCCTTGCGACGGGTTGAAATTGAGCAGAAGCGATGCCGCCAATACAAACACCAAGAGCGACATCGTCATCGCATAAAATTTCGCAAGAGACGCTTTTTCGCGGTTGAAGAGCAGGAGCGGTATGGCGAACAGGAATGGAAAGAAAATAACGAGAGTGAGAAGTGAACTGCCCATAGACGAGAGTATTTCAGAAGAGTATTTTCGAAGCGTAATTACTGCGAAGTTTGGCTTTTGAAAACAAGCGCGCAAAGGTAAGAAAAATTCAGCGTCGGGTGAAACGGAATTTCAACGAATCCTCCATCCACCGCCGCCAACAGCCTCATTTCATCGAGCGCGGGAGCCAATGCAAGACGACCCGACGCTTTTCGCCGAAATACTTTTTGGCAACGCGTTGAACCTCACCGAGCGTAACGGATTCCACGCGCTCGAACTCGCGATTGAGTTCATCGGCGTTTTTGAAAAACGTGTGGAAATAGGCGAGCGAATCGGCAACGCCGAATGTGCCTGACAAGCGGCGCGTAAGATGCATTTCAGCGGTGTTTTTGGCTTTTTCCAATTCATATTCCGTCACGTCGCCTTCGACAAGTTTCTGCAATTCGTCGTCAAAGTGTTTTTCAAGTTCCAAAACCGACGTTGACTGTGGCGCAATTAAACTGATATGAAACAGCCCGTCGTGCTCGTTGGCAGAAGCGTGCGTTGAGACGGATTGCGCCAGCCGACGCTCGTGCACAAGGGTGCGGTAGAGGCGCGAACTGCGTCCGTCGCTTAAAATCGTGCTGATGATATCGAGCACGTCGGCGTCGGGCGACGTGGCGTTGCAAATGCGATAGGCGATGAAAATGGCGGGCAGTTCGATGTTGTCGTAAAAGGTGTCGCGAATTTCTTCGGTGAGCGGCAAGTCTTCGTTTTTCGGTCGGGGCACGTTGCCGTTGCGGGGAATATCGCGGAAGTAGGTTTCAATTTTGGCGCGCGCTTCGCTTGAATCAATATCCCCTGAAACGACGAGCGTGGCGTTGTTCGGCGCGTAAAACGTCTTAAAAAAGCGTCGTGCGTCGTCGAGCGTTGCCGCTTGCAGGTGTTCAATTGAGCCAATCGGAATCCAGCGATAGGGGTGCGTGATGAAAGCGCGTTTGTGCAGTTCTTCATAAACTCTGCCGTAGGGCGCATTGTCGTAGCGTTGTCGGCGTTCTTCTATCACCACGCTTCGCTGGTTTTCAAAATTCTCTTCATTGACGTTCAGGCTCATCATTCGGTCGGCTTCCAGCCACAGTGCCAGTTCAAATTGATTGGCGGGAAGCGTTTCGTAGTAGTTGGTGCGGTCAAAATTGGTCGAGCCATTGAGCGTGCCGCCCGCTTCTTGCACATACTTGAAATGCTCCGCTTTCCCCACATGCTTTGAGCCTTGAAACATCAAATGCTCAAAGAGATGGGCAAATCCCGTACGCGTTTCCTCCTCATTTTTTGAGCCGACGTGATACCACACATCGAGCGTTACAATCGGCGCGCTATGTTGCTCATGAACGATGCAGTGCAAGCCGTTCTCCAAGTCGAACTCGGTAAATTCAATCGGTCTCATGCAAATGGGTTTAAATCGTGAATCGGCAACTTACGCGTTCACTTAATAGCGCGCCAACGCTTTTGCCGCTTCATAGACTTTCTGCTCATTCGGCAAGATGTATTCTTCTAAAATTTTAGAGAATCCAACGGGCGTGAATGTAGAGCCGACACGGCGAATTGGCGCATCGAGATATTCGAAGCAATGTTCAGCAATCAATGCAGCGAGTTCTCCGCCAAATCCGCCAGTTACTTTGTCTTCATGCACGACAAGTGCTTTGCTTGTTTTTTTGACCGAGTTAAAAATGGTTTCGGTGTCGAGCGGCGCGAGCGAGCGAATATCAACGACCTCAACGGAAACGCCTTCTTTCGCCAAGCGGTCGGCGGCAAGAAGCGCGTGGTGCGTCGTTGTGCCGTAAGTGATGATGCTTAAATCGGTGCCGTAGCGGCGAATGCGTGCTTTGCCGAATGGAATTAAGAGGTCTTCCTTCAAGCGTTTGGTTTTCGCCCAAGGATTGTTGTAGAGAAATTTTGGTTCGAGAATGACCGTTACGCCGCGCGAGCGAAATGCCGAGCGAAGCAATCCTTGCATATCGTCCGCAAACGACGGAATCACGATGCGCAGACCGGGAAGCGTTGTGAAGGCACCCTCGACATTTTGCGAGTGATATAAGCCGCCACCGATGTAGCCCCCAGAAGCGATACGCATGACGATGTTCGGCGTAAACTGCCCCTTCGTGCGCCAATACTCGTGTGAGCACTCGACGACTTGCTCCATCGCTGGCCAGATGTAGTCAGCAAATTCCGCGCCTTCAATCAAGACCCATATATCATCGCGGTATCGTGAAAAGCCGTTTGCCGTTCCGACAATGAAATCTTCGGCAATCGGCGCATTGAACACACGCTCGTTTCCGAACTCTTTGAGCATGCCTTTATCAGCATTGAAGATGCCACCTTTTTCTTTTGAGGCAACATCTTGTCCCCAAAGAAATGTATTTGGATTGCGTCGGAACTCTTCAATTTGGGTGAAGTTGATGGCTTGCAGGAAACTGATGGTTTCATTGGTGTAATACTGGCTATCGCCTTCGGGCGTTGATAACTCAACGACGGTGCCGCTGGTCGGTTTGTATTCTGGCATCACGAAAAGCAAAGCCGATTCAGGCGTTGGCGTTGGGGCTTTTTCGCCTTTTTCGCAGGCGTCGGCAATCACTTCGTCGGCGACGCGCTCAATTTCAGCAAGGTCTGATTCGGTGAAAATCTCGTGCTCGAGCAAATAGCGTTTGAATTTCGGAAGTGGGTCGCGCTTTTTGATTTCTTCAAGTTCTTCGGGCGAGCGATAAAGCAGATGGTTGTCGGAGTTGGAGTGAGAGCCAATACGCTCGCAGTCGGCTTCGACCAGCACAGGCAGGCGTAAGGTTCTAACACGTTCAACGGCTCTTTGCATCGTGAACCATGAGTCAAAGACATCGGTGCCATCGCAGAACATCACTTCAAGATTGGGGAACGAGCGAAAGACTTCGGCAGGACGAAGCGTGCCGAACTGCTCGCTCACGTGGACGGAAATGCCGTAGCGGTTGTTTTGAAGCACAAAAATCGCAGGCAGTTTTTCGCGCGACGCACCGTTGATGGCTTCGTAGAAATAGCCTTCGGCGGTTGCCGATTCGCCGGCGGAGTAAAAGGCGATTTCGTCGCCGCCATATTTTTTAATTGCACGCGCGACGCCGGCTACATGTTGCGCATGATTGCCAGTTAGAGATGAGACATTTTGAATTCGAATCGAGGGCTTTGCGAAGTGATTGGACATGTGGCGTCCGCCGCCTGCCACATCAGCATCGCGTGACAGTCCGTTCAAGATAATTTCTTCGGGCGTAATCCCTGCTGCAAGTGCCGTGAGCATATCGCGGTAATAGGGGAAAAGGAAATCTTTGCCCGGTCGGAACGAAAGTCCCAGTGCCAGTTGGATTCCATCGTGCCCTTGATACGGCGCGTGATACGACCACCCCATTCCTTTTTTGAGATAACTTGCGGCTTTGATATCTAACTGTCGACCCGTGTAAAGGAGCCGATACCACTCGCGCAAAGTTTCTTTTGGAACTTGCTGATGAGGACTGACGGTCTCGTTCTTGACTTTTTCTTTGGTGAGTTCGGCGATGTTCATGGTGTTACTGCGGTTAGGTTGAGAAGTGTTTTCTGAAGCGGCTTGTTTCTTCAATTCAGAGGGCGCAAACGATTTCTTTCTTACACTTTTTACTGCCATTTCATTACAGATTTACAAGTTCATTTTTAGAGTAGTCGGGAAGATACGATAAAATCAGTCGGCGACCAACCGCGCAAACGTAAATCTCTTTTCTTTTCTTGAACTAACTTCGCTAATATGCATCAACATCAATTTTACTTCTATTCCATGATTGAACCACCGACTCAAAACGCAACGGCAAGTGGCGTTCAGAAAAAGCAAGCGCGTATCGGCTGGCACGAATACTTCATGAGCGTGGCGCATTTGATTGCACGTCGTTCTACATGCGAACGTGCTCATATCGGTGCCGTGATTGTGCGTGAAAACAACATTCTTGCTACTGGCTACAACGGTTCGCCCTCTGGATTGCCACACTGCGACGGACCGAACTGCCTCATCTACAAATCCATACACCCCGACGGTACGGTCGAAGAAAACTGCATGCGCACGATTCACGCCGAAATCAATGCAATTGCACAAGCGGCAAAAAACGGCACTGCTATCAAAGGCGCAGATATTTACATCACTGCAAGCCCTTGCCTTAACTGCCTGAAAGTCCTCATCAACGTCGGCATTAAAACCATCTACTACGACAAGCCGTATAAAATGGAGAACATTAGCGAGCTAGTTTCACTCTCAGGTGTGAAACTGGTTCAAGTTCATGTTGAATCCTTGTAATTTTGTAACTCCTTAGCAACCCAAAACAAACCTAACGAACGTTGAGAACAAACCTTGCGCTCTGGGGAGAGCGATATAATCTTGATACAAGTGCTCTCACAAAGTCGGCTATCGAAAAAATCCAAACCTCGTCTAATTCCGACAAATCGTTTTATCTCGCATTACTTCATTTCTTGTATGCCTCTGGTGCCGCTGCTGATGAACAGGCCGACGCCGAAGCCAAAGCCGTATTGGTTAAATCGGGCGATGTGAATGCGGCTAAATCGGGCGATGTGAATGCGGCAATTAACAACCCCTTGAAAATTCGCGAAGAGGTTGAAACGTTGCTCGATGAACTCAGCGGACAAGGCGAAAACCCCGACAAAACTTGGCGCACCAAAAGTTTTCGCTTAGCATCGCTCTTGATGCAACTTCCCTTTGACACCTCAACGATGGAACTCATTTTAGACGCGGCAACGCTTTTGAGCCGAGCCGTGTCGATTCCCGCCGATTGTGCATACACCCTGCTTTTCTACATCTATGAACAGATGAAAAATCCCCTTCACAAACGCGCCTTTGCCGCTGTCGAGCCCGATTTCTGGGAAAATTATTTAGCCGTGATGCTCAAAACGATGGGACGATTTTTGCGCGATGCTGTGATGGAATACATCGTTTATTACGAACTGCCGCCGGGCGGCTCAAACGAAGTTCATTTGAAGTTGTGTGAGCTCTTGTGCAGAGTCGCCGTCAAATGTTGCTACTTGGTGCATAAAGCGTCGGGATTGGTTGAAACCGAACTCGACAAAAAAATTTATCAATTCTGCACCGATGCAATTGTGAACAAAGACCCAAAGCCGCTCATCACTTACTCTTATCGCCTTCTGGATTTGTCGAGCGAAGATTTCTTCATCACCTTGCCGAAAGAAACTATCAACAAGTATATTGTATCAGCAATTGAAAGTTTAAGCAATTAGGCTTCTCGCTCTCTATCAGCCATGCGAGTTCGACGCTATGTCCAAAAAATCAAAAACCAAGAAAAGCACAGTTGACGAGTCGAAAGACGAATTTTTTCTCGCCAAGTGTTTGGCACTTGCGCGTCGTGGTGCAGGCAAAGTCAGCCCAAATCCGATGGTAGGGTGTGTGATTGTTCATGACGGCAAAATCATCGGCAGAGGTTGGCATAAGCAATATGGCGGTCCGCATGCCGAAGTCCATGCGATTTGCTCTGTCAAAGATGAATCGCTTCTTGCGCACTCGACGCTCTATGTCAATCTTGAACCGTGTTCGCACTTTGGCAAAACGCCGCCTTGTGCTGATTTGATTATTGAGAAGAAAATTCCGCGCGTGGTTATCGGTTGTATTGATGCCAATCGTAAGGTTGCAGGAAAAGGAATTAGGAAACTTAAAGAGGCTGGCATTGAAGTGCGTGTTGGCGTCTTACAGGAAGAATCGGAACAACTTAACGAAGCCTTTTTGAAAGCCCATCGCCGCCACTTGCCTTTCGTTGCGCTCAAACTGGCGCAGTCGCTCGATGGACGCATCGCCACCAAAACCAAAGATTCCAAATGGATTACCAGCGAAACGGCTCGCGCCTACGCCCACAGCCTACGAAATTACTACGACGCTGTGATGGTCGGTTCGCGCACAGCCCTTGCTGACAATCCCGATTTAACCGTGCGTCTTGTCGCGGGCAGAAACCCTAAGCGGATTTTGCTCGACCGACAACTGCGCGTGCCGCTTCAAGCCAACATTTTCAGCAAAGACGCGCCGACGCTTGTCTTCACCTCGCGCATCAACAAGCGACATCCGAAAGTCAAAGCGTTGGAAAAAATTGGGGTGAAAGTGCTTTTCGTTGGAGAAAAAAGCGAATCGCTCAATCTCCTTGATGTGATGCGTCTGTTACACGAAGAACAGATTCTTTCCGTGATGGTCGAGGGCGGGGCGCAACTTTTTGCGTCGCTCATTAAAGCCGGCTTGTGCGATAAACTGCACGCCTTTATCGCGCCGAAACTTATCGGCGGCGACGGATTGGCGAGCATCGGCGAGTTCGGCTTGAAAAAAGTCGCCGACAGCATCGATCTCAAAAACACCTCTATCAAAGTTCTCTCCGACTGCATCATCGTTGAAGGCTACTTTTGATTGAGTTGAGCAAGTCGCCCTGACGCTCAAGACGCGCAACGCCTAATTCAAGTGATAGGATTTGTAATTGGAGAGCAGTCGCTTCGGCTGAATAAGCCTGTATGATTTTCGATTACGCACGAGAACGGGCTCAGTCGCTTTTGTGTAATCTGAATCGTTCCATGCTTTGCCGCCTGCACGGAAGATGAAGTAAAGCCCGAGCGGAATCGAGGCGACAATCAACACGGGAAGGAAAACAAACGCTAAAATTCCCAACGGAATGGAGAGCGCGGCGGCAATCAGCGTCGCCAACGCATTAATATCCATATCGACGCAGTGCAGAAGAACGAAACTTGAATTGCATAACAAATCGTTTAGTTTTGTGTTAAACTGATTTTGACAAGTCTGGCTAACTCATAGAACTACGGATTGAATTTGGGAAACTGCTGGTTGGAACTTCTGAACGATAAAAGCCAAATCGACCGTAAAAAATTTCGTTCATCATAATTTTTTCAAAACTGCTCTATGACTTCACCGAATTATCTTGTCGCGCAACAGGTTTTGCGAAAAGCCACCAACATCGACGCCCAAAAAGCCGCTAACGAAGTGAAGTCGTACCTTGACTACGGCGCAGAGCGCGTTGGCGTCGTAGAGTCGCACCAAAAGTCTGTCTGTATTCCGAATTTCATCTTCGCCAAGTATATCGACCATACCCTTTTGAAGCCCGACGCCACGCGCGACGACATTATCGCACTTTGCAACGAAGCCAAAACGCATCACTTTGCATCGGTTTGTGTGAATCCGCACTTCGTCAAACTGTGCGCGACCATGCTGCGCAATACCGATGTCAAAGTTTGCACCGTTGTTGGCTTTCCGCTCGGCGCAAGTGCCACGCGCGTCAAGGTTTATGAAACCCAAGTTGCTTGTGAAGACGGGGCAACGGAAATTGACATGGTCATCAACATCGGCGAACTCAAATCCAAAAATTATGATTTGGTCGAGGCTGATATCGCTGGCGTTGTTGCCGCCGCCGATTCCGCCAATGCGATTGTGAAAGTGATTTTAGAGACGTGTTTACTCACAGATGAGGAAAAGGTGATTGCGTCGGTGCTTTCCAAAAATGCGGGCGCGCACTTCGTTAAAACGTCAACGGGCTTCTCAAAAGCGGGGGCAACGGTCGAGGACGTTGCCTTGATGCGCAAAGCCGTCGGCGACGCGCTGGGTGTGAAAGCTAGCGGCGGCGTGCGCGATTATGCGACCGCCAAAAAAATGATTGAATATGGTGCCACTCGAATCGGCGCAAGTGCCAGCGTCAAAATCGTCCGTGAAGCCAAGTGTTTGTAAGCCAAAACAATGGGGCGCGCTTTATGGTTTGATGTTCGCCAGTCACTTTTGTAACTTCGCCCCCCTTGCAAAAAACTTTGTGATGCCATTCAACTTGATGCTATTTGATATAAATTATGCGAAAACAACTTTACTTTGCGCTTCTCGTAAGCCTTTTGGCATTTGGCACAAGCCTTTGTTCAAGCGACGCGCAGGCGCAAAAAATCGGATTCATTGATTCGCAAGCCATTTTAGACCAACTGCCCGAAGCCAGAGACGCCAAACGCCGATTAGAAGTGCTTACAATTGAGTGGCAAAACGAAATAAAAAAAAGGCGCGACGCCCTTGATAAGATGGTGCGCGAATTCCAAGCCAAAGAAGTGCTTTATACCGACGAAATCAAACAGCAAAAACGTAAAGAAATGATGGACGCGGATAAAGCCATTTTTGAATATCAAAATCAAAAGTTCGGCGTCGACGGAGAGTATTTCAGAAAACAAAATGAACTCATGCGCCCGATTCAAGACAAACTTTACTCGGCAATGCGTGCTGTGGCTATTGAGAACGATTACGAGTTCGTCTTTGACCGCGCCAGCGAAACGCTTTTGCTCTACGCAAACGAAACGCATAATTTGACGCAAAAAGTCTTAGACCGTCTGCTTGCTTCGCTTCCTGAGCGAGACCGCGCTGGTGGCGAACCTTCCGCGCCGAGCGGCGATGGTGGCGGTGGCAAATGAACAACTCAAATTTATTTTCAATCATTTCATTGGAGGAACAATCAAGAATGTCATTCATTCAACAAAAATTCTCTCTGCTTTCAAAAGGCAAAAGCTTCTTTGTCGGATTTGGGATTGCTATCGGCTTTATGCTGGGCGTCGGCGCGAGCGGCGCAAACGACGCCAAAGTCGGCTATGTGGATACCGATAACGTCATCTCTCAACTCCCTGATTCCAAAGGCGTTCAAGAAAAAATGAAGAAACTTCAAGAAGGCGCAGAAGCCGAAATGCAAAAAATGGCCAAAGGCTTGCAAGATGCGTTTGAAGAATACGAGCGCAAGAAAACCACCATGACCGAAGACACCAAAAAGAAAAAAGAAGAAGAACTCCTTGGCAAGCGTCAGCAACTCGAAGAATTTCGCTATCAAAAGCAAACTGAATTACAGAAGAAAACCGCCGAACTTTTGAAGCCGATTGAAGACAAAGTGATGAAAGCCGTTGAAAAAGTCGCCAAGCAATACGGCTACAGCATCGTCTTGAACAAAGGTGGCGTCGCCAATCCCGTGCTTTACGGCGATAAAACGCACGACCTCACCTTCAAAGTGCTCGACGCCGTCAAATAATATGCGTCGCGCGTTTACTTTTGAAAGTCAATTCTCGCGCCGTATATTTGCAGTTCTTTTTTGAACAGTTTCATTTCACTTCAACGGTAACGCAAAAAAGATTTTTCAAGCATGAAAGCCAATGTGCATCCGCAAAATTATCGTCCTGTCGTCTTTCAAGATTTGACCGATGGGTCGACCTTCATCACGCGCTCTTGTGTTGAAACCAAAGAAACGATTAAGTGGACGGACGGGAATGAGTATCCGCTCTTCAAAGTGGAAATCAGCAATACGTCGCACCCGTATTACACGGGCAAACAGGTGCTCGTCGATACGGCAGGTCGCGTGGAACGCTTCAACAAGCGATTCGCCAAGCCTACGGCGAAGTCAGAGTCCAAGTAATTTTCACCTGTAACCATTGATGCTCAAATCGGCACTTGCCCCTTTGAGCATTTTTTTTGTCCAAACCGAAAAACATTTTCTTCAAATGGTTAAAGAAACTCTGCAAGCCGCCGAACAACGCATGAAAAAATCGGTGGAAAATGTTCAACACGAATTAGCTTCTGTTCGCACGGGTAAAGCTACAACGGCTCTTCTCGACGGCATCAAAGTGGAGTCTTACGGACAGCTTGTGCCGCTCAAGCAAGTTGGCAATGTGAGCGTGAAAGATTCCAAAACGCTGATGGTGCAATTATGGGATAAAAACCTTGTCGCTAATGTTGAAAAGGCGATTCGGGAGTCGGGAATGGGATTGAACCCGGCGGCGGAGGGGCAATCGATTCGCGTTCCGATTCCGCCCTTAACCGAAGAACGCCGACGCGAATACGTCAAACTCGTCAAGAAATTCGCCGAAGATGGCAAAGTTTCTTTGCGCAACATCCGCCGCGACGCAATTCAAACCATCGAGAAGGCGGAAAAAGATAAAGCCATTACCGAAGACGATAAAAATCGCGGCAAAAAAGACGCCGACGCGCTCACCCAACGCTATGAAAAGTTGATTGAAGAGACCGTCGCCAAAAAAGAAAAAGAAATTATGGAAGTCTAATCGTTCATTGGATAGACCATTTCCAAAGGCTGTTTGGTGAAAAACCGACAGCCTTTTTCATTAAGCCCACCCGCCGAGCGGAACGACAAACTTTGAAAACCTTATCCTCTTCAAATCATTTTGGTGTAAATCGTTTCTCTCAAACTTACCTCCCCTTCTCAACCTTTTTCACAATCAAAGGCTCTGATGTAACAAAAGTTGCTGAACTCGTCTTTTTTTCATCGTAACATGGTGCGTTCAGATTTGAAACCTTAAACCAACCGATTATGAAAGTTGAGCAAATTTATACCGGCTGTCTGGCGCAAGGCGCATATTACATCGTCAGCGAGGGCGAAGCCGCCATCATCGACCCGCTCCGCGAAGTTGAACCCTACCTTGAGCGACTGCAAAGCGATAATGCCAAACTTAAATACATCTTCGAAACACACTTCCACGCCGATTTCGTCTCTGGTCACTTAGACCTCTCTAAAAAAACTGGCGCGCCTATCATCTACGGACCAAACGCCAAGTGCGAATTCGATTGCATCAGTGCCGAAGACGGCGCGATTTTCGAACTCGGCAAGGTCAAACTCAAAGTCTTGCACACGCCCGGACACACACTGGAAAGCACCTGTTTGCTTTTGATTGACGAGAACGGAAAAGACTATGCCGTTTTCACAGGCGACACATTGTTCATCGGCGATGTCGGTCGCCCCGACCTTGCGCAAAAAGCCACAGGCTTAACCCAAGAACAACTTGCGGCACTTCTTTATCGCTCGCTCCGCACCAAAATTATGACGCTTGCCGACGACGTGATTGTCTATCCCGCGCACGGCGCAGGTTCAGCGTGCGGAAAAAATATGAGCAAAGAAACCGTCTCCACGATTGGCGCGCAAAAACGCTTCAACTACGCGCTCCGCGAAACCATGACCGAAGCAGAATTCATCAAGGAAGTTACCGCAGGCTTGCTTCCGCCGCCGATGTATTTCGGCTTCAATGTCACAATGAACAAGAAAGGCTACGAAAGTCTGGATGTCGTCAAGGAGCGTGGCAAGCGACCGCTCTCGCCTGCTGAATTTGAAGTCGCCGCCGAAACGACAAAAGCCGTCATTCTTGACACGCGCAATGCTTCTGACTTTGCCAAAGGGTTCATTCCGCAATCCATCAACATTGGGCTCAATGGCGACTTTGCGCCTTGGGTCGGGGCAATGATTGTCAATGTCAAACAACCCATTCTGCTGGTGTGCGATGAAGGCACAATCGACAATGTGATTACACGCCTCTCACGCGTCGGCTTCGATAACGTGGTCGGCTATTTGAACGGCGGATTTCAAGCATGGAAACAATCTGGAAAAGACATCGACACCATTCGCAGAATCTCGGCAAAAACATTTGAGCAAGAATTCAAACCCGGTGAAAGCCTCGTTCTTGATGTTCGCAAAGAAAGCGAATACGAAGCCGAGCACGTCGACGGCGCATACAATAAACCGCTTCTTTACATCAACGACTGGATTAAAGACCTCAATCCCAAAGAGCACTTTTACTTGCACTGTGCAGGCGGATACCGAAGTATGATTGCCGCCTCGATTCTGCAAGCGCGCGGCTATCGCAATTTCAGCGAAATCGAGGGCGGCTTCAACGCGATTGCCGAAACGGCAGTTCCGAAAACAGATTTCGTCTGCCAAAGCAAAGTGATGAAGTCATGAGCGTTTATTCATTCAAATTTTTCAACATCATCTTGTTCGTCGTTATGTTCAACTTATTCAAAAGCTTCATGGGCGGCGGAGCAAATCCCGAACTCGCCGCTATCGTCAAGAACGGTGCTTATCTCGTCGATGTGCGCACACCAGAAGAGTTTGCGGCTGGGCACGTCAAAGGCTCGGTCAACATTCCGCTCGATCAGCTTGCGCAACATCTTGACAAATTCAAAGGCAAATCGCATATCGTCGTTTTTTGCCGAAGCGGCAATCGGAGCGGACAAGCCAAAGCATTTCTCAATCAACAAGGCTTTACCAATGTCATAAATGGTGGAGCATGGGAAGACATTAACGCCATTCTCAACTCAAAATAAATCGAACAATGATTCAAAACATGGGCTCTCTCGATAGAGGCATTCGCCTTGTGCTCGCGGCAGTATTCGTCGCGCTCTATTTCACAGATGTCGTTTCAGGCACGCTGGGGATTGTGCTTCTTGTGCTGGCGGGCGTTTTTGCGCTGACAAGTTTTATCGGCTCGTGTCCGCTGTATTTGCCATTCAACCTTTCAACGAAAAAAGAAAAATGACGCATCTCATCGAAGTAGAAAATATCAAATGCGGCGGCTGTATGAACACCATCAAGAAAGCCTTGATGAGCCTTTCGGGTGTTTCCGAAGTTTCCATCACGAAAGAATCGGAGACGGTTCGCGTCGAGGGCGATGTGCCGCGCGATATGCTTACAAGCAAACTTTCCGAACTCGGCTATCCTGAAAAAGGAAGCAACTCGCTCTTGCATCAAGCGAAGTCTTTCGTCAGTTGTGCCGTCGGAAAGCTCGATTTGCATTAACTTAAATACGCAATTCATCAATGATGGAATTTCTTTCAGCACCTTGGGCTTGGTATGTCGCCGGTCCGCTCATCGGATTAGTTGTGCCGACGCTACTCATCATCGGCAATAAGTCTTTCGGGATTAGTTCGTCGCTACGGCATATTTGCGCGGCGTGCGTTCCCGCTGGCATCAAGTTCTTCAAGTATGATTGGAAGAAAGAGATTTGGAATCTCTTCTTCGTCGGCGGCATTTTTCTCGGTGCGCTTCTTGCGACGCTTTTTCTTGACGCAGGCAAGCCGATTGCCGTTCATGAGGATTTAGCAAAAGAACTTGCTGAATATGGCATCACGAACTTCAACGGATTAGTGCCGAGCGACCTCTTTTCGTGGGAGAGCTTGCTCTCGCTCAAAGGCTTCTTGATGATGGTAGTCGGCGGCTTTCTTGTGGGATTCGGAACGCGCTACGCTGGCGGTTGCACAAGCGGACACGCGATTATGGGACTTTCTACGCTTCAACTGCCGTCGCTCATTGCCACACTTTGCTTTATGGTCGGCGGCTTTTTAGCGGCGAGTTTTCTTTTGCCTTTCATTCTCAAACTTTAACTCGACCGTTCAACACGATGAAACCTTTGACCGACACACAAAAACTTGAATCTGCATCGGCTACTGTTCCCGAAACGGCGAAGACTGATTTTGAAGTGCGCTCGCTTGATGCCATCTGCGTTAATGAAAGTCAGCTTACGCACAAGTGGTATCACAACTTGAAATATGCGCTTGTTGGAATGCTCTTTGGAATTGTGTTTGTGAAAGCCGAAGTGGTCAGTTGGTTCAGGATTCAAGAGATGTTTCGCTTGCAGTCGTTTCACATGTATGGCATTATCGGCAGTGCGGTTCTTGTCGGCGCAATTTCCGTTTGGCTAATTCGCACATTCAACATCAAGACGATTTACGGCGAGACGATTACATTTCACCCGAAGACATTTAACAAAGGTCAAGTTATTGGCGGATTGCTGTTTGGTATTGGATGGGCAATGACGGGCGCGTGCCCCGGTCCGCTTTATGCGCAAATTGGAACGGGTGCAACGGTTATTTTCATCACACTGTTGAGCGCGATTGCGGGAACTTGGGTCTATGGATATTTCCGGGACAAGTTGCCGCACTGATTTTTTTCAACTAACTAAAGCTAAATCCGAACGATGTCAGAGACCATTCAAACTTCAATGCCGCGTATCGGCGATGTTGCGCCGAACTTCAAAGCCATGACAACCCATGGCGAATTAACTTTCTACGATTACAAGAAAGACGCGTGGGCAGTGCTCTTTTCGCACCCCGCGGACTTCACGCCCGTCTGCACCACTGAATTCATGGGCTTTGCTGAACGCATCGATGAATTCAACAAGCGTAATGTGAAGCTTATCGGATTGAGCATTGATAGCATTCACGCGCATGTGGCGTGGATTCAAAACATTCACGAAAAAGCCCATGTGAAGATTCCTTTCCCAGTGATTGCGGATTTGGATATGTCGGTTGCCAAGCAATACGGCATGTTGCACAGCGTCAGTTCAACGGCAACGGTGCGTGCGGTCTTCATCATTGACCCGCAAAACATCGTGCGCCTCATTCTCTACTACCCGATGAATGTTGGACGAAACATTGATGAAATTTTGCGCGCGATTGATGGACTGCAAACTGCCGACAAGCACGGTGTCGCTTGCCCAGCGAATTGGAAGCCGGGCGAAAAGGTCATTGTGCCGCCACCGAAAACCGAAAAAGAACTCGAAGAACGCTTGAAAGGCAACTACGACGAAGTCGTTGATTTCTACCTTGTGAAGAAGTCTATCTAATTGAGCATTGTGGTCAGGATTGGGCACATTGAGAAGGTCGCTCTTTGACGCACATTTGAGACAGTTTCCAAACTTGGAAAGGAGAATAAACTATGACAACGGAGAGAAAACATATCGTCGTGGCAGGCACCAACTTCGCTGGATACACTGCCGCGCTTGAACTTAAAGAAATGCTGGGCGATGAACACGATATTAGCGTCGTTTCACCCACGCACAAGTTTCTGTTTTATCCATCGCTGATATGGTTTCCGTTTGGGCTTCGCGATGAAAAGGATATTACCTTCGATGTGCGCCCAATCTACCACTCTCATGGCATTCAGTTTATTGAAGCGCGCATTACGCACTTCGCCCTTGAAAATCGTCGCGCGCATCTTGAGCACCGTGAGCCCTTGACTTACGACTACCTTGTGATTGCTACTGGCTTCACGGTCGACTACGACTATGTGCCCGGCTTGCGTGAGCACACGTATTCCATCATTGGCATTGCGCAAGCAACGCGCACACGTCAGGCGTGGCAACATTTTCTTGAACGTCCGGGTCCAGCGGCGGTTGTGTCGGTGCAAGGCACGGGTTGCTTCGGTGCGGCATATGAGTTTTTGTTCAATATGCGTTATCAACTTGCCAAGCATCATTTGCGCGAGCAAACCTCACTCACCTACATCACTGCCGAGCCATACCCGGCGCACTTTGGCATTGGCGGTTTTGGCAACGCTCAAAAAATGTGCGAAATGCTCTTCAAGTTTTACCACATTCAAAGCCATTTCAATGTGTCGGTTAAAGCCTTTGAGCCTGATGGGGTGGTGTTGATGAGTGGCGCAAAAATTCCGTCTGTCTTTACCGTTGCGATTCCGCGCTTTCTTGGTGCGGAGTGCGTGCGCAATACGCCCGGACTTGGCAACTCAATGGGCTTTATTGAAGTCGGCGATGACTATCGGCACAAGCAGTATCCAGAGGTGTATGTTGTCGGTGCCGCTGTCGATGTCAAACCACCTGGCGAAACCAATGTTCCCTGCGGCGTGCCCAAGACGGGTTACCCTTCGGAGCAAATGGCTAAAATCGCCGCCAAAAACATCGTGGCTGATATTAAGCAATTACCCAAACGCTATACCGAATCGTTTGCCGATATGAACGCCCTGTGCATTATGGACACAGGCAACATGGGCATGATGATTGTTGGCGACCACATGCTCTCGCCGCGCGAACACGAGTTCATCATTCCCGGTCCCGAAGCCCATTGGGCAAAAGTTGCGTTTGAAAAATACTTCATGTGGTCGCGCCAACACGCTATTGTCTGATGTTCTTTTGCATTTTCTTTAACTCAAACACTTACAACCATGACAACCGCACTAACCTACGAGACCTTCAAAACCAAGGTCTTCGACTTCGAGAAAAACAAAGATTGGAAATTCGAAGGCGACAAGCCTTGCCTCATCGACTTCTGGGCGGCGTGGTGCGGACCGTGCCGCATGATTGCGCCAATTCTGGAAGAACTTTCCGAAGAGTATAAAGACCAAATCAACATCTACAAGGTCAATACCGAAGAAGAACCCGAATTGGCTGCCATGTTCGGCATCCGCTCGATTCCATCACTGCTCTTTGTGCCGCTGAACGGTCAGCCGAAAATGATGGCAGGGGCTTTGCCAAAACAAGTCTTGAAAGAAATTATTGACCGAGAACTACTCGGACGCCGAATTATTCTCGTGTAACTTAACTTAAAACAGGCCAACTCCTAACACACACATAACTCAAAACCATACTTCATATGACATTCAAACAGTGGCTTTTCAGATTCGTTGAGAAAAAGGAAACTCACTCCACAGACGCATCAGACGGCGGTTCATTATCTGCTGAACCTCTGCCCGATGTGGTTGATCCTATTGAAGCCGAAGCGGCAGGATTGAACTTCCACACGGCTATTATCAGCCACCAAAACTGGAAGAATCGCTTCTTGGCAATGATTCAAAGTGGCGTTGCTGAAGCCCTGAATCCAGATGTGATTGCGCAAGATAACCAATGCGCCGTTGGTAAGTGGATCTACGGTCCTGCTCGTGAGCAATACGGCTCGCACCCGCTCTATGAAAAACTTCGGCTTGACCATCGGTTCTTTCACACCTGTGCCAGTCGCGTTCTGGTCATGATTATTCGCGGCGAAAAGCAAAAGGCACTGGAGGAAATTCAGCATGGCACCTATGCACGCGCCTCCAACGATGTGACTATGGATTTGGCTATGTTTTATCGCGTTCTTAAACACGATTAACCTATCACGAAAGGAGGTAAACCATTGATAGACAAAATCGTTCGCTCTGCACCGATTGATATTGCCTTGGTCAAAGCCATGCACTTGACATGGAAAATGCGTCTTCGTGCCGCTCTGAACGGCACGGGCAGTTGGAGCGATGTCCCTGCCACTCAACCTGAACAAAGTGAAATCGGCAAGTGGATTCAAGAGGTTGGATTGTGGAAGTATCAACACGAACCCATTTTCCACATGTTTCTCGAGCAGCACCAACTCTTGCATAAACTTGCCGCGCAAATTCAGGCGCATCATCAAGCAGGACGGCACCAAGAGGTGCGCACGCTTTTGAGCGAACTGGATAAAATTTCAGACGATTTTCTCAAACTGATTGACACTTACAAAACGGTTCTCGAAGGCTACAAAGCCCAACTAAACACTTAACCATGTCCGCCGAACACTGGAACGCACGCTATAGCGAACCGGGCTACATCTACGGCACAGCACCGAACGCTTTTTTGCAATCGGTTTTCCACATGATTCCACATGGCGCGGTGCTGTGCCTCGGCGACGGCGAAGGTCGCAATGGGGTCTTCCTTGCTGAACACGGCTACACGGTTACATCGGTCGATTATTCGGAAGTTGGACTGCGTAAAGCCCAATCGCTTGCCGCCTCGCGTGGCGTTCAGATTCACACGGTGCTTTGCGACCTCTTGAATTTCACGATTGAACCAAACTCATGGTATGGCATCGTCTCAATCTTCTGCCATCTGCCGCCTGAACTTCGCAAAACCGTGCATGCACAAGCCGCCGCCGGCTTAAAGCCTAATGGCGTCTTCATTCTGGAAGCCTACTCGCCCAAACAACTGCAATACGGCACCGGCGGACCGAAACAGGAAGAACTCCTGATGGCATTGGACGATGTGAAGCACGAACTTGATAGCCTACACTTCGACATCGCTCACGAAATTGAGCGCGAGGTCATCGAAGGCAAATATCACACGGGCAAAGCCTCCGTGATTCAAATTCTCGCCAGGAAACTTTAAACAAACAACGATGAACGGTCATTGGCTTAAACTCGGCATCTTTCTCGCGCTCGGCGCGCTCGGCGGATTTGCCTACTATTACTTCATTGGTTGCGCAAGTGGCACATGTCCGCTTACCAGCAATCCTTACATCAGCACAGGCTACGGCGCGCTCATAGGCGCACTGCTCGGTTGGGACGGTAAAAAGAACACTCAATCAAAATAAGACTCATGAAGAAAGTTGCCTCGTGGATTTTGCCGCTTGGACTTGCGGTTGGTGCGGGCTTGTTGCTCTCGAAATACGTCGTCGTTCCGCTTCTTCAGCCGAAACCAACGGCGGAAGCCTTTTCGCAAGCCCCGCTTTTCTCGATTCAAACGATTGACGGCAAAACCTTGTCGCTTTCCGACCTCAAAGGCAAAGGCGTCATTTTGAACTTTTGGGCGACGTGGTGCCCGCCTTGCCGCGCTGAAATTCCTCACATGATTGAACTGCAAAAAGAGTATGCAGATAGATTCACCTTCATCGGCGTAGCCATCAACGACCAAGAAGAAAAAGTCCGCGCGTTTGTCTCGCAACAAACCATGAACTATCCCATTGCAATGGACAATGGACTTTCGGCGATTTACGGCAAGCTCATTCACGGCGGCTTACGCAGTATTCCTACATCATTTGTGATTGATAAACACGGCAACATTATCGAGGTGATTGTGGGTATGGCGGATAAAACGAAGTTCGCTTCCGCAATTCAGAACAGTATTCAATAACGGGGAAACTATGCTCAACCGATTTATGATTTTCGTTGCGTGCCTCGCGCTTGGATTCGGGGCGTGTTCAAAGCCACAAGAACAAACAAAGTCAGAAATCGCACAACCGAAACGCACGCTCGACACCGCCTACTACCTCGAGCGCGGCGACGACCTTGTTTCAAGCGCAAAGCAAACCATCAGCACGGCTCTCGTCGGTGCAATGGAAAAAGGCGGCGTGAAATATGCCGCGACATTCTGCAATGTGGCGGCGTATCCCATCGTCGATTCGCTCTCGACGGCTCATCGTGCCACGATTCGTCGCGTCTCGGATAAACCGCGCAACCCGAAAGACGCTATGGACGAGGAAGAATCAAAGGTCTTTTCATTCTTCAAAGAAAAACTCAAACAACCCAACGCCGAACTCATGCCGATTGTGATGCAAACCAACGACTCCACCGTGAGTTACTATTCGCCCATTAAAATTTCCATGCCGACTTGTCTCAAATGCCACGGCGAAGTCGGCAAAGATGTCAAGACGGAAGATTACGCCATCTTGAAAACGCTTTATCCCGACGATAAAGCAATTGGCTACAAGCAAGGCGACCTGCGCGGCATGTTCAGCATTCGGTTTTCGCGCGCGCATGAGGCGCACTGACCGCCGAAGTGATGCGCCCGATTGTTCTTTTCACCTTTCAACTTAAACTCAATGGAGAATAGCAATGAACATTACTGTCTCTTACAACGGCACTTATCCAATACGCGGCTATAATGAACGCGGCAACGAAACACTCTTTGAACCCTCGCCCGACCATGGCGGAAGCGGCAACGTGGCAACACCGATGGAAATTTTCCTCCAATCCGCCGCCGCTTGCTCTATGATTGATGTGATTTCAATTCTTCAAAAGAAGCGTAAGCATATTTCGGACTTGAAGGTCTTTGCCGAGTCGGAGCGTGCTACCGAGCACCCGAAGATTTTTACGAAAGTCAAGTTTCGTTATGAGCTCACCAGTCCCGATGCAGAAGTTGCCGACCTTGAACAGGCGGTTCAGCTTTCTATGGAAAAGTATTGCAGTGTTTCAGGCACGCTCAAAAAAAGCGGCTGCGAGGTGAAGTATGAATCAGTGGTGAAGCAGGGATAGTGGCGAAACTAACAAGGCATATAGGTTTCTCTATAGGTTTCTCTAATTATACTCAAACAAATATGGAAAGCGAGGTAGTGCTATTAAAGTGTGTTTTTCATTCCGAGCCGTGCAAACCTCATGCTTGATTCCGCGTTGCGGAATCTTTCCCTCTCCTAAAAAGGAGAGGGATGTCGCGACGAAGTCGGGACAGGGTGAGGTCGTAGCGTCGCGTCGTTCACCATGACAAACACAAGAACATAACACGACCGGAAAGCGATAAACGAAATGAGTGGAAAAGTTGTCAGATAAGTAAAATTAGCGCACAAACAGGATAGTATTTGGCGATGAAGGTAGAGGACTATCTGCGGAAACCATGAGAGCAGGCAAAGCCGACTGAATTCGGAACAAGAGTAGGTGTTGGAGACGGAATTAGAAACTTACCGCTACATTTCCGTTTTTATCGCATTCCTCATTTGAACGAGTATATCAACGTCCTCTGCACCCTATCATCAATTTCCCGTGCCTTTTAGGAATGGCGAGAGTCGTTCCTTTTCTTTTTAGGAGAAGGTTCTCTATCGGATTTCGCGATAAAGAATCACGGGATAGGGTTCATCGGAGTAGAAGATGGCTTTTTCAGGCGGAAGTTCAAGAAAGCCGTCGCAGAGCAGGAGGTTGGCAAAGTCGCCGGAGCCGTGTCCTTTGATGGGTTGGGCTTCGAGGGTGCCGTTGCGTTTGGAGAAGAGTTTGACGGGCAAAAAGTAGGTCAGTTGCGGCTTGAAAATAATATCGCTCTCGAGCGAGGCATACAGTTGCATTTCAGGCTTGACGCCCATCGAGCGCAAAAGCCACATGCGCACATACTTCAAAAAGCAAACGACGATGGAAACAGGATTGCCAGGAAGCGCAAAGACGAACTTCCACCCCTTTCGCCCGAACCACATCGGCTTTCCCGGGCGTTGTTCAATTTTGTGAATGAGTTTGCGCACTTCGAGCGAGGCAAGAACGGAAGGCAGAATATCCACGCCGCCCGCCGACACACTTCCCGTTGTTAGAATCACATCGTATTCATTCAAGAGCCTTGCTAAAAGCGACTCCATCTCATTGCGATTGTCGCGCAGATGAAAGACGTCGGATTGAATGTTCATTTCTGCAAGGAAAGCTTGAAGCGTATAGGCGTTGCTTTGGCGAATTTGATGCGGAAGCGGCGTTTGGTCAATTGGCACGAGTTCGTCGCCCGTTGAAACGACGGCGATTTTTGGATTTTGATAAACGCGAAGCGTGGATTTGCCAATGCTGGCGGCGACAGCAATTTCCGGAGGCGTCAGGCGTGTGCCAATTTGCACAATCGTTTCGCCTTGTCGGCGGTCGTAGCCTTTGAGGTGAATATGTTGCCAGTCGCTTTCGGGCAAGACCTTGACTTCGATGATTTTTTGCGTGCCGTTGGAGTGAATCTCGACATCTTCAAGGCGAACAACGGCACTTGCACCGACAGGTAAGACCGCTCCGGTCATCACTTCAACCGCAAGCGAGGGATTCGGCAAAGCACTTTCAGGTGCGCCTGCGAATTGGGTGTGCGAGACTTCAAAGCGTCTCTGCCCTGATTGAATCGCCTCAAATGACACAGCAAAGCCGTCCATCGCCACGCGATTAAATGGCGGAAAATCTCTATCGGCAATGAGCGGCTCGGCAAGGATTCGTCCGAGTGCCTCTGAAAGCGGAGCGGTCGTTTCGCCGAAGTTGCCTAAATGGGCGAGCAAAATTTGTTCAGCATCGTGAACGGCGGTCATGTGTTGGTCGGAATGGTTATTCGGAATAGCGTTCTTCTTTCCAAGGGTTTGCGGTCATCGAGTATCCGAAATCTTCCCAAAGTCCGGGTTTATCTTTTGCAAGAAATTGAAATCCCTTCACCCATTTCGCGCTTTTCCAAGCGTAGCGTTTTGGGACGAGCAGTCGGCACGGTCCGCCGTGTTCAGCAGTGAGCGGTTTGCCTTCCCACGAGTGGCAGAGCATGACGGTTTCGTCTTGCAGAACATCGAGCGTGAGGTTCGTGGTATAACCGCCGTAGCAATGCACCATCACGGCTTTGGCTTCGGGCTTGATTTTGACGAGGTTCAAAATATCAGAAATCGCAACGCCCGTCCAAGTTTTATCGAGCATTGACCAGCGCGTAACGCAATGAAAATCCGCTGTCATGGTTTTTTGCGGAAGATTCATGAAAAATTCCCAGTCAAATTCAAACGGCTCTTCGACCAATCCATCGAGACGGAATTTCCAATTGGCTTTTGCAACATAGACGGTTTCGCCGTAGGTGAGCACAGGGAATTTATTGGTTACAACTTGACCGGGCGGTAGTTTCAATTCGCCGAAGTCGTTGAGTTTGCCTGCTAATTCAGGCGGTGGTGTAATAAACGGCATAGTTTCGGAACGGTAAAAGTGGTTTGAAAAAGTTGTTTGAACACGGAACTTTTTACGGAAAGATTAGAACGAAGTGATAAAAAAATCGCTTTGTTAGTTCAGTCTTAAAATAACAAAACAGCGACAAAGGATTTTCAATCATTTGTCATCATTCACTATCATCGCGATAACTGTCGCATTTTTCCATTAACTATGTAAAGGAGGAAGAACAATGCTTTCATTTCTTGACCGTGAAAAATCGATTGCGGAACCGGGCTACAATCGGTGGCTCTTTCCGCCCGCCGCGCTTGCTGTCCATTTGTGTATCGGGCAAGTTTATGGCATCTCCGTCTTCAATATCCCGATGACCAAACTCGTCGGCATCACTGAATCGCAGAAGGACGTGGATTGGACGATTCCCGAAATCGGGTGGATTTTTTCAATCGCACTCGCTGTGCTTGGGCTTTCCGCCGCCATTTTCGGAAAATGGGCGGAGCGTTCTGGTCCGCGTAAGACGATGTTCATCTCGGCGGTGTGTTGGGCGACGGGCTTTTTTGTGAGTGCTATTGGTATCGCCTTGCACAACATTTGGATTGTGTATTTCGGCTACGGCGTGATTGGTGGAATTGGACTTGGGCTTGGCTACATCTCGCCTGTCTCAACCCTGATGAAGTGGTTTCCCGACCGTCCGGGCATGGCGACGGGCATTGCGATTATGGGCTTTGGCGGCGGCGCGATGATTGGCTCTCCGCTCGCCGTTGAACTGATGAACTTTTTCAAGACGCCAACTTCAATGGGCGTGTGGGAAACGTTCGTTGCAATGGGCTTGATTTACCTCGTCTTTATGCTTTACGGCGCATTTACGGCGCGCGTGCCCGCTCCGGATTGGAAGCCCGAAGGGTGGTCGCCGAGCGCACAACCCAAGAAAATGGTTACCACCGCGAATGTAACCGCCGATATGGCAATTAAAACGCCGCAGTTCTGGCTCTTGTGGAGCGTCTTGTGTCTGAATGTTACGGCTGGAATTGGCGTTCTGGGGCAAGCCTCGCCGATGATTCAAGAAATGTTCTTGTTCAAAAAATTCCGCGACATGGGATTAGATGAACAGCAAGTCGTTAAAATGGCGGCGGCGGCGGGCGGCGGCTTTACGGCACTGCTTTCGCTCTTCAACCTCGTCGGTCGCTTCTTCTGGTCGTCGCTCTCCGACATTCTCGGACGCAAAACGAACTACATGATTTATCTCGGTCTTGGCACCGTGCTCTACGCGCTGATTCCGACGACGGGACAACTCGGAAGCGTCGTGCTCTTCGTCGCGCTCTTCGCCGTGATTATGAGCATGTATGGCGGCGGCTTCGCCACAATCCCTGCTTACCTCAAAGATATGTTCGGCACGATGCAAGTCGGCGCGATTCACGGGCGACTTCTGACAGCGTGGTCGGTCGCAGCAGTGCTCGGACCCGTGCTCGTCAACTACATTCGCGAATATCAAATCAACCACGGCGTGCCCAAAGCCGACGCTTACAACATCACGATGTATATCATGGCAGGGCTTTTGGTGGTCGGATTTATATGCAATTACTTCGTCAAAGAAGTAGCAACGAAATACCATCACGTCGAAGAGTCTGCCACAACCTTACAAACGCAACGCGCTTAAACAAGGAGAACGAACCCATGTCAACTTCAACCAAATCTCAATCCAATACCGTCCAGTTGATTATCGGTTGGACAATCGTCGGCGTGCCCTCGCTTTGGGCAATCTGGCAAGTGATTGTTAAAACGATTGTGCTGTTTCAGTAAGCACATCAAGTTATTTGCGCAAAATTCAAAGGCAACCCTGACACGGTTGCCTTTTTTGCTCGAGTTCAAGAAGTCGTGTAACAATCTTGTTTTTAGCGATGAAGTGGAGCGACCTCACCCTTGCTTGCGCGTTGCGGAATCTTTCCCGCTCCTTCAAAA